>Ga0247803_1000162_pt1 | contig 40417 bp, 54 predicted proteins | sample UWRJL014104B1_FD_180928 | JGI IMG/M metagenome (GOLD analysis project Ga0247803, IMG submission 180928) | Plant litter microbial communities from Arlington Agricultural Research Station in Wisconsin, United States - UWRJ-L014-104B-1 | ecosystem: Environmental > Terrestrial > Plant litter >... | reverse complement strand
GTACAGATCGGCACCGCGCAGATCGGCACCGTACAGATCGGCACCGCGCAGATCGGCACCGTACAGATCGGCACCGTGCAGATTGGCACCGCGCAGATCGGCACCGTACAGATCGGCACCGCGCAGATCGGCACCGTACAGATCGGCCAAGGGCTGAATGTTACGTTCCACGCCGTTGATGGTTTGGGTAGCCATGATTGAACCTCCAGTTAGAGCAAGACGCTCAGCAGGGTGCTAGGCCAGCTGGTAAACCAGCCTAGCAACCGGGAAGCGTCTTAACCGACCGTGATGTAGCCCTTGGCCACGGCGTGCTTAACGTAGCCGATGTCCCCATAGGCGGCGGGGTTCTCGGCCAGCTTGGCCTTCAGGTCAGCCATGGTCTTGCACTTGGCAAACAAGGCGTAGATGGCTGCGGCCTTGGTGCCAGCCTTGTACGGGCACGGCTTGACCAGCACAGTGATCTTGCGGGCGTCTGCGGCAGCGGGGGCCTTGGGCTTAGGGGCAGCCTTGGACGCGGCGGGCTTAGCAGCCTTGGCGGGCACGGTCTTCGGGGTCTTGGCGGCTTCGGCCATCTGCATGCGGGCCTCACTGGCGCGGGTTGCGTTCTGATACAGCACGCCAGCCACCAGCAGCTTACTATCCGGCTTGACATACACGGGGTGACCCGCAATGTTCTTGGCCAGCACCAGTCCGTCACGCTTTGCCTCATTGGCTTCGCGCTCACGGGCTTCCTTAACGGCTTGCTTGGTGTGGGGCTGGCCGTCCATAGCGCCGGTGGCAACGCCAATGGCCGCGCCACTGCCCACCTTAAGCACTTGGGGGGCGGGCTTGGCGGCAGCCTTCTGCTTGGCCAGGGTGGCGGTAGTCTTGGCGGCAGCCTCAGCGCGCTTGGCCTTGTTGGCGGCAAGCAGGGCTTGCTTCTGGGCGCTGGTCAGGTTGGCGCGTTCGGCCCGCTTGGCGGTGGCGTCCACGGCGGTTTGGTCTTCGGCGGTACGGGCAGGGTCGCCCAGCTTGCGGGCGGTGGCCTTGGTGGCGTCGGTCTTGGTGTTCGCTTCGTGCTGGCGTTGGGCGCGCTTGGTATCGTCCAGGGCTTGGGCTTGGCGTTCAGCAACACGCTTCAGGGCGGCTTTAGACATGGTGGACCTCATGTGTTTGGGTTAGTGCGCTAGGCTGCGCCAAAAGTCTGCTGCGGACAACAGACTTAGAGAGTGCCTAACGTAGACAACCGTCAGCGTCTACCTCAGTAAAGAACTGTAATGCTTGCTGCGGAGTGCGAACAAGATCTTCTATAAACTTGACGCCGGGGTTGTTGAGTACTCCATCTTCCACATACGTGCCCAGCGCACCTAAAGCGCACAAGGCGTCTTCGGCGGCCATGTAGTCGGTAAACGGGCCAATGTACTGAGTGTGGCAATTGAACACGTTGTGCGGGCGGTAAACTACGATCCACATTGTCTTAGCTCCTAGGTGTGTTGCAGCCAATAGTGCATGTCGGTCAGCACGCGGTCCACGGTGGGGTCGCTGGCGGGACCGTTAACTTCGGCTTCAAAAGCGTCCAGGTCGGTGTCCGCCAGCTTAGCCAAGTGGTAAGCCACCAAGTACAGAGTTTGCTCGCTGTAGCGGGTGCGCAGCTTGTCAGCAACTTGCTGGTAGTTAGGGCGCGGGCTCATGCCGTCCATGGCCATAAACAGGGGCAGGCTGGTAAACATTGGCTGGACTCCGGTGGGCGGCCCCGTCTGGGCCTGACAATTGGTATAGGACCGGACTCTGGCGGCTACAAGAGAAATCGTCACGCCATAGCGAAATAATCTGCAGTCTGCGCAATGGTCCTTTAAATCTGCGTACAGTGAATTTGTCTGACGGGTGCCACGCTGGTATGGAAAATTCCGTTCCGCGATTTGTTCTCTTTCTGTTCTCACGGTTCTGGCTCTTCAGCCTGCTTGCGCGGCGGGCGGCCCACTTTGCCTACATGGGTGACCTTGTCGGGCTTGCTAATGGGCAGGCGCTTAATGGTCACAGGCTGGCCGCGCCACACACGGCTCAGGGTTTGGTCCGGCGCTTGGTAGAACATAACGCGCAAGCTGGACCAAGCCAGATTAAGCAGGCGGGCAATGGTCTGCTCACCTGTAATAAGCTTGGGCTGGCCGTTGGGCATGGTAATCAAAAACTGGCGCTGCTCAGGCAGCATGTACTGTCTGGCCAGCACGGTTCTTGGCCCTGCTGGTTCTTTGTCGCGTTGGCGCACTACTTCCAAGGTGTCTTGCACGCCTGTGTGCGGGTTCTCCATGGTGCGTGTAGCGCGGCCTTTGCCTTGGGCTAGCCGTGCGCGCAGCGTTGGCATGGACCACTTGATATACAGGCACACAGCCGTATAACCTGTGAGCGTTTGGGCCGGGCCGCCACCTGCCCAGGTAAGCGTGAACACCTGCTTGTTACTACGCACAGACCCCAAACGTAGTGGAGGCGTGGACTCGTCGTAATCTATAATTGTTGGGTTTTTGTTTCTGGACACTGTGAAAAACCTCTTACAAATAGGCCTTTTGGCCGTTGTGTTAGACCATGTGTGGAGGGCATTGGCATTGTTTTTACTGAATAAGCACAAATGCACACAACACATTCAACGTTGGAGTGTTATAGCATTCCTGTTAACTTACTGACTATATAATTTACTTTACCTCTTCTATTCTCAATTAAGAAAAAGTGTAAGAATGTTAGAGTAAGTAGTCATTTGCTCCGCCAAAACAACGGTTTAGTTCCTCCACAAATGCTCTAACACATACTGTGGAAAGCTCTAACACAATGTGTAAAAGCCTGCCAAAACAAGCACTTAATGTGTAGGAACGTCCTCCCATTGGCGCGACATTTGTCCTACCGTACGCGCGCGTGGTATCTATACTCGCATGGGCAAGGCACTTACCGAACAGCAGATTAAACTAGCCGAGGGCGTGCTAGCAGGATTGTCTGCTGAGAAGGCTGCAATCGCTGCTGGATACTCAGCAAGGAGCGCTCGTACGGTAGGACCTACTACCTTGCGAACCACTGCTGTCCAAGAGTACTTGGCGACCCGGCGCAAACCAGTGCAGCAAGCGACGGACACAATACAGCAGAGATTACTGAAGGAACTAGAGCTCCTCGCACTGAGTGATCCGGCTGCCTTTTACCGCATCGACGAGGATGGTCAGCCCGTTGTAGACTTTAGGAACGCGACGCCTGAGCAGCAACGTGCTCTGACCGGAGTGCAGACCAAGCGACGCAAGGTGTATAACAAGGATGGCGAGGTAATCGCCGAGGAGCTACAGACCAAGTACGGAGTAGCTGACAAGACTAGGAACATAGAGCTCTACATGCGACACCTTGGCATGCTCAAGAACGAAGAGGTCAAGGTCACTGTGGATATCAGCGACAGACTGCTCAATGCTCGGCGACGCATGCTCAATGTTACTCGGGGACTTGGGAATTCGTCGGACGATGAACAGGGGGGCGGGGGTACCGGGGTATGAGGGCTCTCGGTGGGGGTGGGTGCCGCAGCAATAGGGACAATTTGATAGGGAGTCCAAATTTCAAAATATTTTAGATCTCGGCCAGATTTCTAACATGTCCTGAGAACCGACGCGACTCAGCGTACTCAGCATCTCAGAAGCTAAGCATCTCAGCTCGATAGCATCTCAGGACATCTCAGGACATCTTAGAAGCCTGCCCTCTAATCACAAAGGAAATGAACCATGACCAAGATCACTGGGCTGGCGACAGACAGAACAGACCGCCCGCTAGACACGCAGCCTACCATGTCGGTCGATCCGACTGGCCTTTACGCAGGTGCAAGCGCCTCCGCGCGAGACGCTAATGGCGTGACCAAAGCACCCACATACACTTTTCTGAGTCACCAGCTGAACGTAGCTATTGACTCCAGCACGCCCCTGCCCACCATTCCTATCGGCGCTAAGTACGCACAGATTCAGGCCGCCGTGCAAAACGCGCGTTATCGCTACGATGGCGCGACTACCCCTCCCACGGCGTCCAGTGGTATGCGGCTGCTCGCCAATTCCGAGCTGGCGTGCGACGTAGCCGATCTCAGCACCATGCGCTTCATCAGCGAGACGCCCGGCGCTCTGCTCAATATCGCGTACTTCAGCTAATGCCCGCGACCGTGCCCCTGAACGGCTTCTTCACGTATCTGCGCGAAAAGGCGCGGTCCGCTCAAGAAGCCATCGCCCCACTCCCGCCATCGGGCTGGACTCCTGCTGATCTCGGCGCTAGCCTGCTGGGCTGGTGGGATGCCGAGGATGAAGCGACGCTAACTCTTAACGGAGCTCAAGTAACCGCCTGGAGCGACAAAGTAGCTGGCCTGTCACTATCCCAAGTTACCGGAACGTTCAAGCCTCTCTGGGCTGCCGACAGCATGAACAATCGCCCAGCCATGACTTTCGACGGTTCAGATGATTTCTTGGCGTTGACGCCGCATCCCTTCCCTGCTGGCAGCGAACCCAGCGAGCTATGGTCCCTCGTTAGTCAGCTTCTAGGTACTGGCAGCGCCACTACGCGCACTATTGTCGGTTACGGGGCAGGCACCAGCGCGCGGAACACTCGGCGCTTGAACCGTATTGTCAACGTAGTTAACCGCGCCAGCATGGGAGTCGGTGACGGCACCAACGAGCTGACGACCAGTAACAGCACCGTGGAATATAACGGTCCGCACGTCGTTCGTGGGCGAGTCACTTCTACGGAAGCGGCGCTCAACATCGACGACGCTCCTACCAACACCATCGCCGTAGTGCCCAACACCGTAGGTACTACTATGCGCGTTGGCTGCGCTAGTCACACGCTGTCCAGCTTTATGGGCATGGCAGCGAACACGGTGATTGTGACCGCGCCGCTTTCTGATGACCAAGCATTAAACCTGAAGAATTTCCTCAAAACCCGTGGAGGCATTGTCTAATGATTACGCATTTCATTCTTTTCGGCTCGACCGAGCAAACCGAGGCCGAAACCTACACCGACGCCTGTAATGCGGAGTACGAGACCTTCCTGTCCACCACTCCCTGGCCGGAGCCCGGCGCAGTTTGGACCATTCCGTGGGTCGCCAAGACTGGCGAGTGGGTCGTGGCCAAGTATGGTACGCCCGCTGAGCTGGCTCCGGGCTACCCTTTCGTCGAAACGTCTGCCTTGGCCGCCTTGCGCGGCAGTCGCCCCGAGGTGGATGGAACGCATCTGCCTGACCGCCCTGACGATGAGTAGGTAAATGGCTCCGTCTACGAACAATCCGCCTGGGCTTACTCAGGCGGATATTCCACAACCGGCCACTAGCATGCCGCCTGCAGTGGCGGACGCTGGTGCTTCCGGGTCGCAGCCGCGTTACGCGCGAGAAGATCACACGCACGCCAGTAAAGTGCGCAAAGAAAAGAAAACTGTCAGCGTTTCGCTCTATACCTGGGTCTATCCGACGCCTTTTGAAGTTGGCGTGTCGCCTATCTGCAACGCCATTGCACAAGTTGCGTCGGGAAATACGGACCTTTTCAACGTTCAAGTCGTGGGCGATCCCACAAACACTCAGTGCGTGTTTCAAATAAATCGTGTTAGTGGCGGATTGCTGGCGTTGCTGCTGGGCGCGTTGTCAATTAATCCCACGCCTGCGTCCATAAAGCTGCATATGACTGCCTCGGAGCTATAAGTGAAAAAGCCCGTCATCAAAATGCCGCATCACATGCAGCGGCCCATGTTCGCCGCTCCGCCAAGCTTGGAGGAGATCGAACGGCAGAAGATCGCGCGAAATATTGATGACGAGCTTGCCGAGGAGATGGCTGCTTGTTACCTCGATCCCTATCGTTTCGTCATGGTGGCGTTCGATTGGGGTCGAGGTGATCTCGAAAAACACGAAGGTCCGGACGCGTGGCAGACTGCGGCGCTGATTTCCATCCGTGACAAGCTGCAGGAGACCCGCAACAATGTCGAAACCGAAAACGACGCCCTTTTCTACGCCACAAAGGCCGGGCACGGCGTGGGTAAATCTGCTTTCACTTCGTGGATCGTTCTATGGCTTATGTCTACCCGCCCGCATTTTGCTGGAGTGGTCACCGCCAACACAAAAGAGCAGCTGATCCGCAAAACGTGGCGAGAACTCGCCGTCTGGCATCAGCGCTGCATCACCGGGCACTGGTTCAAGTACAATGCAACGTCGTTCCACCACGTAGAGCATACCAATACATGGCGGACGGACGCCACACCCTGGTCCGAGCACAATTCCGAAGCCTTCGCCGGTATGCACAACGGCGGACGCGGCCAAGCGATGATTTTTGACGAAGCATCAGGCATCGCTGACAAGATTTTCGAAGTGGCCGAAGGCGCAATGTCTGACCCGGACGCCTTCTGGTTCCTTTTCGGTAACCCAACTAAGCGCTCCGGACGTTTTTATGAGGCGTGGCATAAATTCAGCCGCCGTTGGACTAAATTCACGGTTGATGCGCGCAAAGCCGCCGCCGCGAACAAGAAGCGCCTTGCCGAAATGATTGAAGACTGGGGCCTGGACAGCGATTACGTCCGGGTTCGGGTTTTGGGCGAGTTTCCGGAGCAAGATGTCGCCACGCTTATCCCTGCGGAGTGGCTGGATCGCAGCGCCAACCGCCCGGTAGACGGCGCAGAGCGCTACAAGCCCATTTGGGGCCTAGACGTTGCCCGCTTTGGCGACGACCGCACCTGCGTAGTCAAGCGGCGGCAGCGCAAGCTCATGGAGCCCGCCAGCATATGGCAGGGCCTCAGCACGACCCAAACCGCTGAGCGTGTGCGCCAGATGTGGGAGGCCACGCCCGTTGACGATAAGCCCGCCAGCATCTGCATCGACGCCATCGGCCTGGGCGCTGGTGTGGTCGACATCCTAAGCGACATGGCCAGCCGTGGCCAGCTTGGCGACACCAGCATCATCGGCGTCAACGTCAGTGAGAGCGCCTCCGCTAACGAGAAGTTCGCCCGCCTGCGTGACGAGCTATGGTGGCGCGCCCGTAGCTGGTTTGAAACACTTACCTGCTCCATGGTGGAAGATAAAGAGAAGCGTAACGCCACGTGGACCGAATCTGAGTCCAATGACGAGGCTTTGTTTGCTGATCTGCCCAAGGTGCGTAAAAGCCCGATCATCGACGAGATGCGGGACATCCTATTCAGCTACCTGCCTAACGGTAAGATCAAGCTAGAGCCGAAGCAAGACACCAAAGAGCGCTTGGGGCGCAGCCCCGATGCTGCCGACGCGTTTGTCTTGACCTTTGCCGACTCTGACGTACTACTAGAACCAGCCGCCTACCGCCGAGAACGCTACGGTAATCGCGGTACGCACAGCCAAGGGAGCGCATGGACGACATGAGTATTCGCGACGATCAAGAGCCCGATGACGGCACCGACGAAGAGTCGAAGTTCAAGCGCTTGCAGCGCTGGGTCACCGATGGATGGCGGGGCCGCCAACGCTGGTTCCGTGAAGCCGAGCGCGCCTACGACTTTGTCGCAGGCCATCAGTGGTCCGACGACGACCGCCGCATTCTGGAAGAGCAAAAGCGCCAGCCTATCACGTTCAACCGCACCGCGCCGATTATTGAGGCCGTGTGCGGTCTGGAAGTCAACAACCGCATGACGGTGGCATACCTGCCCCGCACCATGGGCGACGCCGCGCCGGACGAGGCCCGTAGTGCCATGGTCAAGTGGATACGCGAAGTCACCAATGCCGAAGACGAAGAGTCCGAAGCGTTCCGCGACATGTGCATTACCGGTGAAGGCTGGGTTGAGACGCGCATGGACTACGACGTGGACCCGAAAGGTCGCATTGTTGAAGAGCGCATCAGCCCGCTTGAAATGGGCGTGAACGACAGCGCCACCCGCCAGAACTACGAAGATGCGCGCTGTAAGTTCCGCGTGCGTGAGCTCGACACGGAAGACGCCAAGGCCTTGTTTGAAGAGCCTTACACCGTTGAAGACTTGCACGCCCGCTGGATCAACACACGCATCACGCCTGAAGATGGCGGCGAAGGCGATAAGAAGGACTATCCCGACGCGACGCGGGACGCTCTGGGCACCTCCAGCGGCAAGCGGAACAAGGTCACCCTGGTGCAGCTGCAATGGTGGGAGCGTGAACGCATCCAGCTAGTCGCTATCCAGGGTGAAGACGAGCTGGTGGAAATGACGGAGGAAGAGTTCGCCAAGTATGAGCAACGCGCCGCCGCCATGCGGCAAGTGGACATGGAAACTACAGACGCCTACGTCCAAGCCGCAGAAGCAGCTACGGCCCTAGGCATCCCCGTGGACCAGCCGCCGCCAGCCCCTACCGCCCCGCAGTACGACGCCGCCCCCACCTATCGCCGCCGCTACTATGAGGTCTACCTGGGCAGCAAAATGCTCGGAGCGCCCACGGAATTGAAGATGGGCTTCAACTTCGGCGCGATGACGGCTAAGCGGGACCGCAAGTTGAAGTGCTTCTTCGGCATGCTGCGTGACATGTTCGATCCGCAAATGTGGGCGAACAAGTGGCTCAGCCAAAGCCTGCACATCTTGAACAGCAACGCCAAGGGCGGCCTCATGGCCGAGAAGACGGCGTTTGACAATCCGCGCAAGGCCGAGAAGGATTGGTCCGACCCCACCAAGATCGTCATGATCAAGGATGGGAAGATGGATAGGGTCAAGGAGCGCCAGCCGCCGCAGTTCCCGCAGCAGCTTGGTGACTTGATGATGTTCGCCATCAATAGCCTTCGTGATGCCAGCGGTGTGAACCTGGAAACGCTGGGCCAAGCAGACCGTGAGCAAGCCGCTAGCTTGGAGGCACAGCGCCGTCAATCAACGATGACCATTCTGGCCACGTTGTTTGACAGCAAGCGCCGCTTCGTGAAGAACCAAGGCCGCCTACTCAGCGACTATGCTGAGCTGCTGCCTGAAAACACCATGGTGCGCGTGCTTGAACAGGGACAATACAAGTTCATCCCGTTCATCAAGCGTGGCGATCCTATGGAGTACGACGTCGTCATCGATCAGACGCCATACTCACCGGATCAGAAGCAACTGGTCTGGGCCACTACCATGCAGCTCCTGCAAAGCGGCACGCCGCTGCCGCCGGAAGTCGTGATCAAGCTGCTGAAGTACAGCCCGTACCCTGAGAGCGTGGTCCAAGAAATCTTCGACGCCATGGGCTTCGGTTCTGAAATGCCGCCCGAGGTCATGAAGAAGAAGCTAGAGCAAGCTGAGCAGGCCCTCCAAGTCATGGAGCAGCAGCTACAGGAGGCGCTGAAGGCCGCACAAACCGCTGAAGAAAGCAATGAGGCGGAAGAGCTCAGACTTATGATCGAAGACTTCCGCGCTGAGACTGAGCGCTGGAAAGCTGAGCTTGACGCTGTTACCGCCGCGCAGAAGAATGCCATCGCAGCTATTAGCGCTGGCCAATCTTCCGGCGGTGGTGAGGAAGGTGCGCCCACACCTGCTCAGCCGTCGCTAGAAACTGTGATGACCGAACTCGGTCGTCTCTCCGCAATGCTGGCCGCCATGCAGCCTGCACCGCCTGCTGAACAAATCCAACAAGAGGAACTAATCTAATGACCGTTGAAAACGACCTGACCCCCGAAGAACGCGCCGAGTTCGAAGCCCAAGGCGTCGCGTTTGACCAGCCGCCAGTGGAAGAAGGCTCCGCCCCGCTGGAACCCGAGCAACCGGCTACTGAGGGTGAAGCTCCTGTCGATGGCGCTGCTCCTGCGGAAGAACCGGCTCCGGTAGAAGGTGCTGAGCCTGCCGCCGCGCCACCGCCGGGCTTTGTGCCGCACGCGGCTTTACATGCCGAGCGGCAGGCAAAGGCCGATCTTCAACGTCAGAACCTGCTGATGAAGGCGCGGATGAACGCCGTTCTGGCTGAACGCACGCCCGACGCCGAGCCGCTGCCCGACATGGACGCTGATCCTGTGGGCTACATGCAGGCGTTGGAGCAGCGCGTAGAAGAAGTCCGTTCTTCCCGCGCCGCCGAGCAAGAGACCGCTCGCATTGACGCCGCGCTGCAGGATGATGAAGCCAGCTTCCAGAGCTTCACGCCGGACTACGAGCAAGCCATGGGTCACTATGTTCAGTCGCGTGCGACTGAGCTGCTCATGTTCCACTCGCCAGACCAAGCCAGTCAAATTCTGACTAACGAGGTCCGCGCCATCGCCCGCCAAAGCTGGGCCAAGGGCGTCCCCGCCGCCCAAAGCCTGTATGACTTGGCCAGGGCGCGCGGCTACGCCCCCGGCGCTGCTCCGGCTCCTACGCCAGCCCCACGGCCGACCGCAGCAGCGCCCCAAGCCGCCCCGGTGGCCCGCGTAGCCCCGGCGGCGGCGGTGGCCAGCGTTAAGGCGGGTCAGGCTACAGGGCGCAGCATGTCCACGGCCAAGGGAGCTACGGGTAAGACCGCGCCTACTGCTGAGGAGATGCTGACCTGGACTGACGAGCAGTTTGAAGACTGGCTGAAGCCCGGCAGCAAAGGCGCGAATGCGCGCTTTGCCGAGATCGGCTAGATCAGCTTTACAAAGGGATAAATCCCCTTTAGTATAGCTCGCGTGATGTGCCCTCGTCACCTTCCTGTCCGGAAGCCCTCCACGTTCGTCTTAGCCGCTGGCGTGGAGGGTGGGCTTCGTAAGCTACCGAACGATACAGGTAGTCCGTGCAAGCGACGGTAACGGCTTTTCGTGTACTCCCGACGTTACAGGGTGTTTCGCTAGGTCAGCGTCAGAGGCCAACGGAACTCTCCCTTAACCTTAATCGGAAGACACGCCAATGTCTCTCACTGAATACGGCCCCAATCACCCGCTTGCGGTGCGCATCTGGGCCAAACGCCTGTTCGTCGAAACGCTCCGTGAGTGCTTCCTCGATCGGTTCATCGGCACGTCCGAGAAGAACTCCATCATCTACATGAAGGATGAGCTGACTAAGTCGGCCGGTGACCGCATCACCGTCGGCCTGCGCATCCAGCTGATCGGCGCCGGTACTCAGGGCGACAATACCCTGGAAGGCAACGAAGAAGCGCTCGCCACCTACGCCGACACCATCCTGATCGATCAGCTGCGCCATGCTGTTCGCTCCAAGGGCAAGATGTCGGAGCAGCGCGTGCCGTTCTCGGTGCGCCAAGAGTCGATGGACGGCCTGAAAGACTGGTGGGCCGACCGCATCGACACCTGGGGCTTCAATCAGCTCTGCGGCTTCACCGCGCAGACGGATGTGCGCTACACGGGCCTCCAGCCGGTTATCGCGCCGGACGCGGTTCACCTGTTCCGCCCCAACTCCAAGACCACCGACGAAGCGCTGACCACGGGTGACGAGTTCTCCCTGGCCATCATCGATCGCATGGTCGCCCGCGCCAAGACGTTCCAAACGTCGGTCAACGGCGCGGTGCCACTGCGTCCCATCCGCTACAAGGGTGGTGACTACTTCGTGATGTTCATCCATCCGTTCCAGGAATTCCAGCTCCGTTCGGCGACGAACCAAGGTGCCTGGGCCGACCTGCAACAGAAGCGCATCCAAGGCGGTGTCACCGGCAACGACAACCCGATCTTCAGCGGCGGGTCGTTCCTGGGCATCTACAACGGCGTGGTGCTGCACAGCGCTGCCCGCGTGACCAACGGCGTCAACAGCACCACCGGTGCGGCGGTAACCAACGTTCGCCGGGCTGTACTCTGCGGCGCGCAAGCGGCGCTGATGGCCACCGGCCGTGATGACACGGGTCCCGAGAAGATGACGTGGGTCGAAGAACTCTTCGACTACAACAATCAGCTCGGCGTCGCCGCTGGGATGATCGCCGGCATGAAGAAGACGCAGTTCAACAGCGTCGACTTCGGCACCATCGTCTTCTCTACCTACAGCCCGCAGCCGTAATCTCGGCTGAACGAAACTCGCTCCACGGCAGTGTGCCGTGGAGCTTTGCCTTAAGGAGAACGCGACATGCCCGCTAACAACGCTCGGCAGACGCAATATCAGCAATCGCACTACTTCCGTAAGCGCGTGAACTGGAACGACGCTGGCATCGCCGCTGGCATCAACATCGGCACGCTGCCCGCTGGCGCTGTGCTGCTGGACGCCGCCGCTCGTATCAACACGGCGTTCAACGCCGCGACGACGAACGTGCTGCAGATGGGGATCACGCCCACCGGCGGTGAAATCCTGGCCAGCGCCGTCGTCCTGGCTGGTGCGACCGGCTTCAAGTCGGCCAAGACGGGTACGGCATTCGCGGCAGCGGCGACGCTGGCCACGGACACCGATGTCTACGTGAGCTACACGCAGACGGGCACGGCTGCCACCGCTGGTCAAGCCGATCTGGTCGTGCAGTACGCGCCCAATAACGATCAGTAAGGAGAGCACGACATGGCTCGCATCAACAAGTCCAAGGCCGCCTACTTCCTGGTCGACCTCACTCTTCTCTCCGCCGAAGACGCGAAGCTCATCATCGAAGATGCGGCGATGGGTGGCGGCGAATTCGGTGTGCGCGTAGTGGAAGAAGTCCACAACGGTCCCGCTTCGCAGCCGATCTACGGCGTCTATTATGACGTCGTCCCCGGCACGGGCGACGAGACCAAGTGGAACGCCGCTAAGGCCGAGTTCGGCATCAGCGTCGACGAGCTCGGTGTCGAAAAGACGGAAGAAGAACAGCTGGCCGAGATGGAAGCTGAAGAAGCGCGGCTGCGTGCAGCAGCGGCTTCCGACGCCGAAGCCGAAGCCGAGCGCGTGCGCGCGGCTGAAGAAGCCGAGCTGGAAGCGGTGACCAAGCAGAACGCTTCCGCCAACAAGAACAAGCACGTCCGCTAGAACTAAGGAGCTCGCACGCTATGGCATACGATTTCGGCACCATGGTCGCTCGCATCGCGCGCGAGCTCCGTCGTTCTAACATCACCGCTGACATCAAAGCGGCGATTAACGACGCGATTATCGAAGCGTCTAAAACGCGTTTCTATCTGAATGAGATGATCGGCTACACGTTCAATACGGTTCCCGGTCAAGAGTACTATCCTGATCTCGGTCTGAACGAGATCGACTGCATGTGGTGGATGAACGGTAGCTCGCGCTGGAATGTAGAGCTCGAGAACAATATCGATGCTGACAACTACGCCACTGGCACTATCAGCGGTGGCCAAATCAGCAGCTATAGCAGGTACGGAATGCAGCTGCGTCTGTATCCTATCCCTAGCACTGTTATCACGTTGAATGTGTCCGGCTTTGGCAAGCTGGCCCCGTGGCCGCTAGTGGCTGACGCTGACACGAACAATTGGATGGTAGAGGCTGAGCGCTACATTCGCGCGCTCGCCAAATCCATCCTTATGAAAGACGTCATCCGCGATTTCGGCGAAGCCACAGCGTATGAGGCTATTGCTGCTGACCTCAAAGATGATCTCTTGTCAATTACTGAGTCGCGTAGCGCGACCGGTCAACTACAGAGCACGCAATTCTAATGGGACGCAATTTCCTTAGCCTTGGCGCGTCTCCGTCGGATGTCGAGCCCGTTGACGTAGAAGTCAGCGAGTGGCTCCCCGACATTCAAGCCCTCAACAGCCCCGGCATGTCCGGGGCTTTCAACGTTATCCCTAATCAGCTGGGCTACGTGCCGTATAAAGGGCTCGTACTCACGCCTGGGCTTACGCTACCCGCCGCCGCCAAGGGCGCGGTTACGGTCAACACTCGCACGGCTGGAGCCAAGCTCTACGCCTCCACCAAGAATAAGCTGTTTGAGGGCACCAGCGTATTCACTGAGCGCTACACCACCGGCACCGCTGTAAGCGACGATTTTTACTGGCAGTTTGTCCAGTTTGGGGACCAGCTGGTAGCCTTGCGCCCGGAGCTCCCCATTCAAGTGGCTCAGATCACCGCTGGTGGAGCGTTTGCCAACTTGGGCGGCAGCCCGCCCCGCGCCCGCTGCGCTGCCCGCGTGGGCGACTTCTTGGTCATCGGCAACCTGGATGGCGAGCCGGATGTTGGCGCGGCGCAACAGCCTGCGCGCATCCGCTGGAACGGCTTTAACCAGATTTCACAACCCTGGATCACCGACCCAGGCACGCAAGCTGACTATAACGACATGCCTGCCGAAGGTGGAGCCGTTATTGCTATCACAGGCCGTGAAGTCGGTACTGTGTTTCAAGAGCGCATGATCTCGCGCATGACGTATGTTGGACTGCCTTCTGTATTCACCATTGAAACGGTGGAAGAAGAGCGCGGCGCAATTAGCACCAACTCGGTCGTGGACGTCGGCACTAGCATCTTCTATATCTCGGATGAAGGCTTCTTCCTCTTTAACGGCACCAACTCTGTTCCCATTGGTAGTAATCGCGTCAACAGGTGGTTCTTTGAGCGCCTCAACTATGAGAAGCGCAGCTTGATCAACGGCGCGGTAGACTACGAGAACGAATGCATCCGGTGGGCGTTCCCGGCGGGCGGCTCTAGCCTGCTTAGCGAAACGATCATCTACTCTTACAAAGAAAACCGCTGGTCCCACGCTGGGCTTACGGTGGAGTACATGCTGCCTGCGTTCAGCCTCTCGCCCAGCCTAGACTCGCTGAGCGGTAATTTGGACACTGACTACCCCATCAGCTTTGATACGGTAGTCACGGGCCGTCCGCGCCTTGGCGGCTTCAATAGCGAGCATGTGTTCGGCGCGTTCAGCGGCATCCCGCTAGCCGCTACGCTAGAGACAGCTGAGGCAACCGCGCCCGGTGGTAAGCGCATCTTCATAAACAAAGTCATGCCGCTGGTCGACATCACTACGCCGGGCGTAACGGTTCAAGTTGCTGTGCGTGATCAACTCATGGGCGGCGATCTTCTGTACGGCACTGCCATTTCGCAGGAAGTGACGGGTGAGTGCCCCGTACTGGCCGAAGGGCGTTACGCACGCTTCGTTATCAACATTCCGGCAGGCACCTTGTGGTCGGCCGCTAAAGGCATGACGATTTGGCGTAAGATTTTGGGGGCGTTCTAGTGGCGTATCCTTATCTTACCACGAACGAGAAAACTTATGAGGCTGTCTGGGCCTGGGCTAAGCGCCTAGTCACTGAGCTGAATAAGCCCGATGACGGCGGTTCTCCTACGCCGGGCGGTAGTCGCTCGCCTTTTGACACTGTCAACTTGATTGACGATTTCGGCGGTGTTGGTGACGGCGTTACGGATAACGCCGCCGCCTTTGCCGCCGCCGAGGCCAGCCCCTACTACCGTATTCGCATTCCAGAAGGTATGTTCTATACCTCCGCCAGCCGCTCGTTGCTGACTAAGCATTACTACGGTCCTGGACGCATAAACGCGCAGAATACGTCTAAACTGCCCGGCAGGTTCTCGTTCTTGGCTGTGCGTCCACCGCCCAGCGGAACGGGTGAGAACTTGTGGTTTGCGCCTACGGCTATCAGCTTGGAGCCGGAGTGGTTCATCATCGGTCCTAACGCGCGCACGGGCATTGACGCTCAATATTTTGAACCCGCCATTGTGCCCCACAATCAGTGGTTCAATGTGCAAAGCGGTGGCTCGGGTTACGACACCGCTACAACCAGCGCCATTGGCTCGGGCGCTACGTCGGTGTCTGTCGATGTTAGCAGCCCCGGCGCAGCGCCGCTGAGCAATGGTGACCAAATCGCCTTTACGTCTATTCCTGACGGACCGATTACGCACACCGCTACAGTGATCAGCTTGTCCGGCTCTACACTGACATTCTCGCCCGGAGCGCCTAGTGGTGGTCTGCCCAGCGGAGCCATTATCTTCCGTACTAAGCGCACCAACTCCAGCTTGTACTATCAGCGCGTTCAGCAAGAAGGCGCTGGCGATGTGTACGGCATCGTTATCCGCGCCCGCGCCAATTATCCGCCTACTGCTGGCCAGAAGCATATCTTCTTTGGCGGTACGATTGGCTTGTACGGCGGAGATATGACTGCCCTGGTCGATGGTGGGTTTCTTACAGCCTCTGAAGTGAATATCGACGGCGGAGTTTATGACATCGGTGCCGTTGGGCAAATCTTCAACTTCCAGCGTAACAACAAGACGCAAGCACGCGGCGCATTCTGGTCAGGCATCCAGCTAAAATCTGAAGGATCTCAGCCGCTGAATAACGGCCTGTGCCTTATCGGTAAGTACGACGTCGGTTTGGACTTGGCTTTGGCCGACTTCGGCACCAATAAGATTGCCATGGCCCTGGCCAACCAGCAGCGCATCTACTTCAATAACACCGCTGGTGACCCGAGCCGACTGTACACGCTGTACTCTTCTGCTTCCGGTGGCATTGGCGACAGCTACATGACGCACGATAGCGACGGAACGTCACCCTTTCTGGACATTTTCGCTGGAGCAGGTTATCGCCTCCGCATGCGCTCCAACGGCATCGCAGCTTGGAATGGTCAGCTTAACATTTCTAATGGCCTTAACGTCAATGCTGGTAACGCCAACTTCGCTGGAAACGTTGGGGTAGCTGGCCGACTTTATATGAACCCGGCGCAAACTGCTTGGATTGAGTACATCGGCATCCATATCTGGGCCACTCAAGACGGCGGCGCAAATTTCAACCTTATAGTCTAGGAGAAACACTATGAAGATCAATATTCAGCTTGACGAGCAAGAGCTCGAGATCGTAGCGCGTGGCGTGGCGGAGCTTCCGTACAAGCAGAGCGCTCCCGTAATGGCGCTGCTGGAGCAAGCGTTCCAACGTGCTACAAACGAGCAGCGCACCGCCCAAGCCGCTGAAAAAGCTGCCGCCGCAGCGGCCGAAGCTGCCGCCGCCAACCAATACGAAGCTAAGGAAGACTAACCAATGGGGATTTTCAGCAGCATTAAGAAGGCCATCTTCGGCGGCAAGGCCAAGTCGACTTCGGCAACTTCTGCTGAGTCGACGACGAGCCCGTATGCTGCAGTGATCCCGGCCATCAACGACTATATCTCACAAATCCAAGGCACCTACGCCAACACGCCCCAGATCAGTCAGTATGAGCAACAAGGCTACGATGCTTTGAAGGGTGTGGCCTCTGACACGTCTGGAGTAGACGCTGCTGTGGCGGCGAATACGAAGACGATCAATGGCGATTATCTAACGCCCGATACCAACCCTTACTTGGCTGACATCGCTAAGCGGGTTGGCGCAGGGGCGTTGCAGACTATCAACACCACCTTTGGCGGTGGGGGGCGTACGGGCAGCGGCTTACACGCTACGTACGCAGGTGAAGGAGTCGGCAATGCCTTGACGGACCTGTACGGCTCGGTTTACGAGTCTGAGCGTAGTCGCCAAGACGGAGCCATTGCTCGCGCCGGGACGGTGGACGCCAGCCGCTACACCGCGCCTAATGCGCTGATTGAGGCGGGTAAAGGCATCAGCGCCCGCCCGTTCGACATCGCCAATAGCTATGGCGGCATTCTCAGCAGCCTTGCCGGGCTTGGCGGTACGACAAGTGGAACGACGACCGGTAAGACCACTGGCGTCTCGCAAAACAAAGGGGTGTTCGGCAGCATCCAGAACCAACTATTCCCCGGGAGCGTGTGATGATCCAGCAAGCAATTCGTAATATGCAGTTTCTGCAACCGTTGGCTCAGCGTCCGGCGGTGCAGCCTCAGCTTCCACAAGTCGCGCCGCCGCAGCTTCTTCAAGCTCCACCTGAGCAGGCTGGCCAAGGCGGCCAAGGCGGCGGGGACATTATGAAGATGATCGTCAAACTCTTCGCAGGTGGCTAAGATGGGAATTCTGGATAACATCCTAACTAAGATCGCTGGGGCTACGCACGCGCCTACCACGGGGGCGCAGGTTGCCGCGCCTGCTGCCGCCCAAGCGCCGCCCAGCATTCTAGGGACCATCGGTAGCGTACTAGCGCCGGAGGCTGGCAGCTTCTGGTCTAGCGCCCTGCAGAACGGACTGGTGAACGCGCGCCCTGGCATGGAAGTTTACCAAGCCGAAAAAGCCAAAGCCGCGCAAGAAGCTCAGGCCGCAGCTACCAAAGCCGCGCGCGGGGAGTACATCACCACGCCGCAAGGTGCGGTGCTGCAAATTCCCACCGAAGGCGGAGCGCCCAAGCAAGTCTATACACCGCCCGTAAAGCCGACGGAGACGGAGAGCTTGATTGAGAAATGGCTCGCCGCGCCCGAAGGCTCTCCCATCCGCGCCTTGTACGAGCGCGCCATCAAAGGTTATCAGTATACCGAGCCTGTGATCGAGCGCCAGACCAAGGCAAAGGAGCGCGTAGTCGCCACCAACAATAAGACCAAGCGCTTTGCGCCGCGCGCCGCTGGTAAGGCTGCCCAGCCTGGACCGGGTGAAGGCTTCACAGTCACGCGGCCGAAGTAGGAGAGAACACTATGGCTGACGCATACAAAGTGGGCGACATCGCCACCAACCCTAGCACTGGTGAGCAGAAGCAGTTCAACGGCCGTGAATGGGTGAAGGTTACAGGCAGCACGCCGCGCGTGGCTCCGAAGATGTCTGTGGAAGCGCAGAAGCAGCTGAACGGCTTGAATGCACAAGCCGCCGCAGCGCGTGAAACTGCAACCGAGTATAGCAACGCCCAAGCCGCTCTCAAGCGTTTGAAGCCCGGGCCGTTCCGTGGCGCGTTCTTGGACGCTGCCATCCCGGAACAAGGCGGCAACTTGATGGACAAGCTGGGCAGCATCGTCATCGGTGGCCCGGCTAAAATTCTCGGGGCGGTAACGCCGCAAGACACTACGGACTTTCAGCGCTTGAAAGGTCTACAGGCGCAACGCGTGCTTACGGGCCAGATTGAGCAGAAAGGTCCGCAGACGGATAGTGACGCCGCCCGCCTGAACCTTACGGAAATCAGCCCGTATAAGACTTCTGAAGTCAACGCCGCTGTGGTGGATAGCGGCCGCAAAAAGGCTGATCGCGCCATCAAGCGCGCACCGTTCTACAGCAAGTGGGCTAACACCTACGGCCTGAACGGTGTGGACGAGAAAGGTCGCAGCGTTGAGCAGGCATTCCAAGAAGATCTCAACAAGTCCTCCGCGCCCAAGGGCAACGGTGGCTGGAAGCTGGTGAAGTAGCATGGCTACGAAGATCTATAAAGTTCAAGCGCCTGACGGCTCCACCATTAAAGTGGAAGGGCCTGAAGGTGCAAGCGAGCAAGAAGTCATCGCCCAAGCGCAACGGCTCTACAAGCCTGCGGCTAAGAAGCCCGTCAGCAACAAAGCTGGCGCGGGCTTGCGCGGGTTTGTCAGTGGCATCACGTCTAACTTTGATGACGAGCTAGCCGCCGCCGCTAACACGGTTCTGCCGCTGGACCGCATCCTGCACCCGGAGCGTCAAACCGCCAGCATGTGGGACGGCATCAGCCCCCGTGAAGCGTTTGAGAAGAACTTGGCCACGGACCGCGCCTTGGTGGCGGACGACGCTAAGAACTCGCCTAAAAGCCGAGGCGCAGGAACCATCGCAGGCGGCATTACGCAGGCCTTGCTAGGGGCTAAGGCCATTGGGGCGGCTGCACCGGCTCTGAGTAAGGTACCTGGGGTCACAGCTTTGGCGCGCAGCGGCGTCGGGCGCAGCGTTGTGGCGCGTGCGGCGGCTGGTGGTGCAGCAAGTGGCGCGGCGGCTGGCGCTGGCGCTGCAGAAGGCAGTTTGGAAACACGGCGTAAGTCTGCCGCTCTAGGCGGGCTTACTGGCGCTGTGCTGGGCGGCGCGGTGGCGGGCACGGTGGCAGGGCTCTCTCCCGTAGTGAAGAAGTATGCTGACGCATTCCTCAATAAGGGCGTCACACAGCAGGCTCTGCAGCAAATCGCCAAGGCACTTCAACAAGAAGGCTACGACGTCACCAGCCCGCAAGGTGTACAGGCGCTACAAGCTGAGCTTAGCAGCTACGCGGGCAAGCCTGTCAGTCTCGCAGACATCGGTAATGCTACACGCGCCCGCACGGGCGTTGGTCTGCGCACGCCCAGCAAGGTGCAGTCACAGTCAGTAGATACTGTCATCGCCCGCCGCGCTGGCCAAGGTCCTCGCCTCAGCCGCGACATTACCGATACCGTGGCCCCGCGTACCGACGTGTATGCCCTGGACGACGCCCTGGTGGAGCAACGCACCGCCACCGCCATCCCGCTGCGTCAAGCTGCCTTGCGCACCAACAAGACGGCTACAACGTCTGACGGTCGCAGCATCGTTCTCTCCAACGCTCAAGGGCTGGTGCCCGTGGTGCCGGAAGACAACGTGCTTCAGCAAATCGCACGTCTGCCTATGGCCCAAAAGGCCCTTGGCGAAGCGCGTGGCCTAGCCGAGAACGAGCGTATGCTGCGGCTGGCGCAGGGTCAATCCATCGACGATCTGCCCGACTTCCCCGATCCCGGCGCACCGCTGGACATGAAGTCGCTAGACTACATGAAGCGCTACATGGACAAGCAGGTAGACCAGCTCTATCGTAATGGCGCGCATACCGAAGCCGCTGAGCTCAAGCAACTGCGTGACGCTTTGCGTGAGCGTATGCGCACCGCCGTGCCTGAGTACGGCGAGTACCTGGACACCTATAGCGATATCTCGTCCATGCGGGACGCTCTGGCCGCTGGCCGTGGCGGTGTAATGCCCAACGGGCGCGGCACGGTAAAGGGGTTTGATCAGCTGGACCCTGAGCAGATCGCAGCTGGGCAGGCGGGGCGCAGCACGGCGGAGCAAGAGCTCTACCGCGTGGGCGTGGCGCGGAACCTGGACGATACTGTCCGCTCCACTCGTGAGACGGCCGCTCCTGCTAACCGCATTCTCAACACGCCGGAGTCTATCGCGCAGCTGGAAGCCACTGGCGTAACGCCTGAGAACGTGGGTAAGCTGACCACCGCTGTGCGGCAAGAACGCCAACTGGACCGCCTGCACGGCGAGCTTACCGGCGCGCAGACCGACGCACGCCTTGCCGCCCGTGCTGATGCGGACGCTGGTGTGAGTGGCCAAACTCCGTTCAACCCCACTAGCCCTGTCAGCTGGCTCGCGTTCTTCGGCCGTAAAGCTGCTGGCGCGGTGGACCTACGCCGCAACGCCGCTATTAATGAAGCTGCTCTGCCCCGCCTACTAGCGCAGGACCCGGCCGCTATCCAGCGCACTATCCAAGAGTTGGTGGCCGCTGGCCGTCAACAAGAAGCTGACATACTCCGCCGCGCCGCGCAATCTAAGCTGGCCGGTGCTGGGCTGGGCAACATCATCGGCGCTCCCGTCTCTCTTCAAGAAGGAAACTGACTATGGCATTCTCCGACTGGAGCACTAACCCGACGTCGAATGCCGTTACGCCCGGTATGGACTGGGCGGAGGGCATGTCTCCCGCGTTGATCAACAATAACGTGCGCGAGATGATGGCGCAGCTCAAGGCAGCCATCGCTCCGTTGGCTAGCCCGGCGCTTACCGGCAGTCCGACGGTGACTAACGGCTCGCCTGCGGGGGCGGGTAATGTCACGTACAGCTTCAATGCTCTGTACAATGACGGCAACGCTAACTATCTCACCACCGTGGCTAGGCGCATGGCCACGGGCACCACTTGGACCACCTTGGCCCTGGAATTGCAGCGGCGCACCGACGGCGACAATCAGCAAATCATGCGCTTCAACCCTACCAGCAGCGGCACGGCGTTTGAATGGCTGGCCAACTCCGCCACCAGCCTAGCCACGCTCAGCACTACGGGCGACTTTGTTGCCGTGGGCAACGTTGGCGCGTATTCCGACGCAAAGCTGAAGCGTGGCATTGCCACTATGGAGTCCCAGCTGGAGAAAGTCAAGCGTCTCCGCCCCGTCACGTATACGCTGAAAGATACCGATATCAACAGCATGGGCTTCATTGCGCAAGAAGTGGAGAAGTTGTTCCCCACCATGATCGGCGCTAATGGAGACAAAACGCTGTATATTCGGTACTTCCAAATGTTCGCGCCCGTGGTGGCGGCGCTGCAGGAGGTCATCGCCCGCGTAGAACAGCTGGAGGCCCACCATGACGCTACCTAGCACGGGCTTTATTTCCATGTCTGGCGTGGCTGCGGAGCTTGGCATAAGCCCCATTGGGCTTAGCCTGGGCAACGGGGCCGTGCGCACGCTGGCGGGGGTGGCTAGCGGTCCTATAAGCATGGACGTGTTGCACGGCAAAAGCGCTGGCGGGGGCGGGGGCCCGCCTCCTGGCCCTGGCCCAGCGATCGACTTCTCTGTGGGCAGCCAAGAGCAAATGCCTGCTGGTAGTCTGGTGCGGTACTACCGCGACATGACAGCTACTGTTCCCGCTGGCAGCTACAACTTCAGCTGGAGCGTTGGTGACGCGACGTTCATGTACTTGACTGGCGCGGCCACTATCAACTGTCGTGCTCAAATGGTGTTGAGCGTCAACGACTCTGTGAACGAGACGTGTGACGTCACCCTCATCGTAACCAACACAGCCACGGGTGAGGTAAGCACCGTCACCAAGCCTGTCAACATAACTGCCTTTGGGAGTGGATAATGCACGTGCTACTGAAAGAGTTATTCACCGGTCCTGACGGCACCAGCTACAGCTTCAATAAGTTCGCGGCGGCGGTGACGTTCTTCATCACACAGGCCAGCTTCATTGGCGTGGGTGGCAAGTTCTTCTTCAAAGAAACTACCACCATAGCTGATTGGGCCTTGTTTTTCCAGTTCGGCGCTGTGTTTCAAGTCACCATGGGTGGTGTGGTCATCGCTTACGTTACGCTACAGACAAAAGCCGAAGGCGGCATTCTGGGCAAGAAGGAACCTACCGATGCAACCTAGCAAGCAGATAATCGCGTTCGTCAAGAACTTTGAAAAGTGCAAGCTGACTGCTTACATGCCCACACCGAACGACAAACCCACTCTGGGCTGGGGCTCCACCGGGCCGGATATCAAGCTCGGCATGCGCTGGACGCAAGAGCAGGCAGATGCGCGGTTTACAGCTGACGCCAATAAGTTCGCCGCTGGGGTTACCGCGCTGCTGACTGGACCGACCCGTCAAGATCAGTTCGACGCTATGTTCAGCTTAGCCTACAATATCGGGCTCGCTGCGTTCAAGGGCTCCACGGTGCTGCGGAAGCATAACGCGGGTGACTACACTGGCGCGGCCAACGCATTCGTCATGTGGAACAAGCAAGCGGGCAAGGTGCTGAACGGTTTGACGCGCCGCCGCCTAGATGAAGCGGAGATTTATCGGTGAAAGACCCAATTAAACTCCTACTGTACACCTTAGCCGCCGTGGTGGTGCTGGTAGTGGCGGGCCTGTTAGTCTGGAACTTTGATCCATTCAAGCGCCGCCACAATGCGGAGGTCAAAGCCGCCTCCGCCGAAGTCAAGACCGCGCAAGCTGAGCGCACCACGCACACCATGGAGCAACACTATGAGCGACTACAGCCAATCATCATCCAAGGCGCGGCTGCAGAGCAAGCCGTACAGGCAGCGCCAGGGGCCACGGTATGCTTGGACACAGTGCGCCGCGCTGTGCTTTGCCGTGAGCTTAGCAGGCTGCGAGACGACGCCGGTTGCGCCGCCCTTGACCGTGCCTGCGACCCTGCGGCAGCTGCCGGCTCGAGCGGTAGTGGGGAGCCTCTCCACTGAAGGCGACAAAGATGCTTTGATAGTGCGGCAGGAAACAGCCATGTCCGTCGCCATCGAGAAGTTCAAAACGCTGCTTGAGTTGATTGATAATCACAACGACGTAGTCCATAAGCCGCCGCGAAAGTGGTATCAATTCTGGAGTAAGTGATGTCGCCGGGTAAACTTCTCACCGACATGAGTGAAGAGCATTTCACGGATCAGCTGTATCTGCAGATGATGCGGGAAATGCTTACCGGCCTGCGGGAGGTAAACGCTAGCCTGCACGGGCTGCAGGAAACCAACATGGACATCGTTCAGCGGCTGTCTAAGATTGAAGCGCGGCCTATCGAAGACCTGACCAAAACCATGGCCGCTATGGACGCCCGCCTAAAGCTTATGGAAGACCGCCACCTTAAAGAGGATGGCGCTAGGTCCTTCGTCGCGTGGCTTAAAGACTATACGCCGTGGCTGGCGGCTATAGGCATCGCCATCTTCGCTTATCTAGAGAAAAAGGCCGCCCCATAAGGGCGGCCTTGCCGTTTAGAAGCTGGAGATTTCGCCTGCTTCTACGAGCTCGATGTATTTCTCTAGGAAGTGCTTAGCCTTGTGCAGGTCTTCCACGCCGTTCTTCTTTTTGGCGCGCATCACATACTTGGTGATCTGGCCCTGGAAGTAATCCAGATCATGCTGGGCCACGATGTCCCAGTGCTGAATGCCGCTTTCTGCGGCGTAGTGGGTGCCCGCCACTTGGCGGCTGTTGGCATCGGCAGTGCTGGTGGTCTTACGCGGGGTCATTGGCTTTACTCCATTCAAAGTTGATGTAAGCGAGCAGAGTCGCTTCCTGGTCGCACTGTGCTTCGTTCACGCCGACGGTGCGGTCGTTGATTAGCTTCTCCGTATAACTGAGGAAGTTGCCAAACACTTCCGTGATCAAGCGGTTGCCCATAGCCCGCTCGCGGATGCAGTACAGGCAGCCCTCGGCGGCGTCGGCCAGCTTAAGGATGCGGCGCTCAAACGGCGTGAGAACGTGGTCCCAGTTTAGCTCTGCTGCTTCCAGATGTTCTTGCTCCAGGTCATCCCACACCTGACGGAATGGACGAGCTTCGCCCTCGGACTGTTCATAATCCGGCAGGCTACGCTTCACGGGCGCGGGCAGGTCGCCCATCTTATGCTCGGCCAGATCGTGGGTGAGGGCCGCCATAAGCAGCGCCGCGCCAATGCCGGGCACACTATGCCCCACAAGCCACGAGCACAGCATAGCCACATGAAAACTATGCTCCGCAACATTCTGGCTGCGCAGAACGGGGATGGTGTGGTAGCGGCGGGTCTCGCCGCCGTTGCGGATGAAGTCGAGGGTTTCCATCAGCCTACTCCGTTGCGCAGCTTGGCCAGCCGCTTTTGGTTGCGCCGCTCCAGCCAATCGCAGCACGCGATGGACCAGTCACCGGCCTTGATGCTCTCGGCGTGCTTCTCGGCGGCGTGGAAGTCGCCCATCTTGAAAGCCTGCCATGCGTCCCACATGGGCCGGGCGACACTCTTGAAGAATTGGTTCTTCCACGTGTGATCGACACACCATCCCGCCATGAATAGGTTAAGCTCGTCGTTGAAGCTTTCCGGATCACTAACCAACGGCACGCGCAGCAGCGCCGGGGTACGGGGAATGTTGCGCGGCGTGTGGGCGGGAGCGGCCTCGGTATACTGGTCGCTATGGCGGGCGTCTTCTTGCAGTGTCTCGAACCTGTGCGGCGCATCGAAAGCGCCGCCCGGCAGCTTGCCCGGATAGATGTGAAAGTTATTGCTGAACTGGTTGTAGACACCGACGTCCACGCCCACCATGGCGGCCACGTACTCTAGTAGGAAGCTGAAGTGGACGGCGTTGGCTCCGTACGCACCCCACCAGATGTCGTTGCTGCGGCACAGCACGGTCATGTTCAGCTTGCCGTCCTGTATCTCGAAATAGGCGTGCGTGTTGCACGGTACGTCGGCGCTGAATTGAGCGTTGATCAGGTCGCCGATAATGGGCGGCGCGTTGTACTCGCCGGGATCGGAGTGCTGGCCTGCGTCCCACATGGCCAGCACGGTGCGCCGGTCGTCGTTATCGCCTGCCAGCCGCGCCACGACCTCGTTCAACTGGTCATAGCCGAAGTGCTTACGCCACCGGTAGCCGTACGCTCCGGGCTGGGTGCGCCCGCCGTCGTCGCTATAGCTCAACATGTTCTTGTTGAACTGCGCCAGCCACGGCAGGTCGTTCCGCCCGGCCAGCATCCACAGCGCCTCCATGACGTGGAAGAAGGGATTGGCGTCCCGCAGCGGGCTGAACAGGACGCGGGCCGTGGGGTCGGTGTAGGTGGTGATCACCGGCTCCCGGCAGCGGATCACCGGGCCGTTGCGACTGGACTTGCTCACGCCGCTATGGGCCAGCAGGCGCAGGCCCTCTGCAAGGCCTTGGTTGACGTTATGAACGTTGATGCAGCGAACCATTTATCTAATCCTATTCGGGCTGAAGTAGATACCAACAGCGATTACCACGCACGCTACGATGGCGATAACCGCTAACTGAAGGAAGTAATGCCAGTACATTGGCTCAGGCTGTTCTTCGCGCCGCCACGAAGATGTGCGCCAGAACATATGATCAATCTCGTGAAACATGCCAGCGACGCCGCCTATAATCACCGCACCAAACCCGCTAGCAAGCAGCCAAGATACCCAACGCCCATCTGTGTTCAGCCACTCTATCATGACTTCTCCTTATAGAGTTGCTTGGGCGTGCCCTCGCCAAGGCGGACGCGCTCATATTTGTCGAACTCGCAGAGGCAGTTCTGCAAGTCTTGGGCGTGTAGCTCAATGTCGTGCTTGGCCAGCCGGGCGTTCACGGCCATGTGCAGGGTCTCCAGGGTAACATTCCAGTTAGTCCCACGCCAGTAATTATCCACAGGCAGGCCGCATACCCGGTTAAGGCCGCGCCTGCTGCCTGGGCCGCTGGCAGCAAAGGTTTGCCAGTCTGAGGCCGATCTGAGTGGCTCCACGTACTTCATGTCGGCCACCACTTGGGCGGCCATGAAGCTGCCGAGGCCGTCGAAAGTCATGAGGCGCTCATGGAAGTCGGCCAGAGTATCACCCTTTGTCGGCATAGCCCACTCACGGCTAGTCCACAACGGTCCAAGCACCTTGTCAAACAGATAGTCGATCTTGTCGCCCGTGTGGCCGTTGGTGCTGACGATGTACGCGCTGTTGAACACCTTGTCTCCACGCGCCTTGCGGCGGTGCAAGGCGGCGCGTAGCTTCTCCGGCTTGTAAGGCAGCGGAAAGCCAATCTCCGCCAGCGTGTCCGGGTTGTTGAACAGACGGGCGATGACCATGGCGAACCATAGATGGTCTGGTCTATTTCCAGACATGAAATCATCTCGCCAGTGTCTGGCGATCCACTTGGTTACCGCATCGTCTTCGCGGTGAATATTACAGAACCGATACTTGGCTAGAATGGGGTCTTTGGTCCACTTGGCGCGCGGCAGCCCGTCAGCTTTGTTGACGCGCACCTTCTCCCGCGCGATGATGAAAGTACATAGGTCCAGAACGCGCATCATGGCTTAGCTCCAAAGATAGCCACGAACTCTTCCGTGGCGCGCTTGATCATATCCTTGTCGGGCTCTGCGGGGTAACAGGCCGCTCCCGCAATTTTGCCCAATCCTAGCTGCACAAGGTCCTCCGCCGCGTGGGCGCGGTTGAACAAGCCCAGCTTGGCGCGGGCGCTGCGCTGGATTTTGGCGTAGGCTGTCGCGTCTATGTGGTCGTACTCGCCCAGCACATCGGCCAGCTTACGCGGCTCCAGGTTCGTGTCGATAGGCAGGTAGTCACGCCCCGGCACGAAGATGGGGTTAGGCGTGGTGCCGGTGAGGAACCGTGGATTGGCGATGACGACGCAACCTTGGGCCATAGCCTCCTGCACCACGCGGTTCAGCTGCCCGCTGTTCTGGCGTACGCTCAGGTCCACCAGGAACTTACTGGCGCGGAAGTGGGCGTCCCGCATCGTCTCGTCCAGCACGCCCATATAGTGCGCCTTCTTCATGGCCGTGGTCCAGATGGGCACGCCCTTCTCGTCCTTGAACTTATCAGGGCACTTGGTCTCACTGCGCATGTAGCGTAGGGCAATGCCATCGCCGGCGAAGAAGACCTTGCCCTTGGGCATGTGCGGCACGGCGCGCACCAGGGCGTCGGCGCGCTTCCATTGCTTCCACACCTGGATGGACATGAAGCCCGCGCGCATCTCCATGGGCGTAACCCGCCCTGGCGGCGTGGGGATGGCCGTATAGACCATGGCGCGCGGGCTAGCCACGCCTACGGTGCTCTCCAGGCTGCACGGCTGCACGCCCACAAAGGCGGCGGCATACTTGCCCAGGCTGGCGGCCCACAGATAGCGCTTGGGCATGTGGTCGTCATGGATCATGAACACGTTACCCGCCTTGTGCTTGCGGATGGCGTCTAGCCAGAGCGTCGTGCCCTCGGTCGCTTCGTTGCGGAAGCCGAACATACTGGCCCACACCACGACGTCGTGTGCGTTAGCGAGCTTGATGAATTCTTTGACGCCTTCCGGCGTACAGATGCTGATGCGCCGCTCGCCGCGCCAGCCTTGCGTGGGGTGCATCAGTTCGCCCGTGCCCACGCCGCGCGTGAACTCGCGCTCATACTTGCCGCGCGGCTCGCCGCCAACACCACGGTTGGTCTTGCTGAAGCTGACGGTTATGAACGTCGCTGTGTGGCTAGCTTCTTTGAAGCCTGCCATGTAGTTTTCGCTAGCGGTGATAATACCGCCCAAGTCCGCCCCATGGGGGACCACATACAGAACCTTCGACATGACAAACTCCCTCTAGGCATGAAAAGGCCAGCGCAACCGTTAAGTCACGCTGGCCTTGCTAGTCAGTCTGGTTGGCGCCGAAGGTTTAGCCGACCGAGACGTACCCGGCGTCGACGGCGAACTTCAGGCAGCCCGCGTCGTACTTCGAGTCCTTCGCGCGGAACTCCGCGACGGTCTTGCTGGCGAACAGGTCTTCCAGCATGGTGGCGCGGAAGGTGCCTTCGCGGGCGGTGTGCTTCTTGTTCAGCACCTTGATCTTGCGCTCGTCCGGGCCCTTGGCGGCGCGGGCTTCACGAGCCTTTTGCAGCGCGGCCACGTTGCCCTTGGGCTTGGCCGGAGCATCGGCCTTGGCGGCCGGAGTAGCCTTCTTGGCCGGGTTGACGGGCGTGGACTTGGCGGCGGCCTTGAGGCCTTCCTTGTCCGGCGTGGCTTTGGACGACAGCTTGGTCTGGGCCATGGTGGCCTCCTCAGGTTTGGATAGGGACATCAGCGTCCCAAGAAGCTGGATAGCCTCCAGCGTGGCTCCATGGCGCAAGGCCTTGGCCTTTAGCTCCTGCAGTTGCGGGGCCAAAGGTAGATCAGAAAGCTTATGCCGCCACGTGAAGTCATCCTTCTTGGCGACGAAGGTCTCTACTTGGCTCACGCCCAGAGAGAACTTCAAGCACAGAAAGCCGTCACCGACTTCCAGCGCAGCCACGCAGATGTCGTGGCCCATGCTGGTCGCCTTGAGCACCACAAAGGGAGCCTTATGTTCTTGCCGTCTACGCATGAGTTAATTTCTACCCTTGATTTAACAGATGCGCAAGCGTTATCTCTTGCGGGCGGCCAAGGCGGCGAACAGCGCTTGCTGACCTTTGTTCTTTCCAGCGAGCGCGAAACGCATATCTTGGTCAACGGTTTCACGCATTACTGCATGGTAGCGTAACACGCGAGCAGATTTGTTGCCCTGGCGTAGTATTCGCTTGACTAGCTGATCATACTGGTCAAAGTCCCACGTCATAGAGTAGTGGGCCAAGTGGCAGGCCTGCCCGTGCTGTAGGTTAATGCCGTGGCCCGCGCTGGCGGGGTGCACGGCCATAACGGTATAGTCGCCACGGTTCCACGCGTCTTCATGCGCTTTACCCTTGGCCCCGGTAACGCCGCCGCCTATATACGGCAGGTCCTTGCCGAACGCCTTTTGCAAGCGCTCTAGATCATGCTTGAACTCGTACGCCACTAGCAGGGGCGCACCCTGTAGCTCTTCAACCAGTTCCTGCAGCCATTGGGTCTTAACATCGTGGATTTCCAGCGTCTGGCGTTCTTTACCGCCGATGATGCTCAGCACGTCGTCATCCACATACAGGCCGCCGTTACAGATTTGACGGAGCTTGATGCTGGCCGCCGCGCCGTTGGCTGCAACAATCACGCCCTCGTCAATCTTGGCGAGCAGGTCTTCCTCTAGTTGATCATAGAGCTTACGAGCCCTAGCAGGAAGGTCCAGCAGCGTGAAAGTATCCACCAACTCAGGCAGCTCAAGATAATCGGCAGCAGCCATCCGTAGCGCCAACGGTTTGAGTTTCTCATAGATCAACTCCTTGGCCCCCGGCTTGGGCAGCCATTTCCAACCCTGCCTGTCCGGATTTATGAAGTAGGTCATCCGGTAATGGGTAATGTAGCGGCCTAGGGCGTTACCCTCGTCCAGGACAAAGCACTGGCCAAACAGGTCTAGCAGCCCGTTGGCGGCGGGCGTGCCCGTAAGGCCCCAGCGGCGGGCAAAGGTGCCCAGTACGGTCTTGAGCGCCTTGAAGCGCACGCCTTTAGGGTGCTTGAACTTGGTCAGCTCGTCAATCACCAGGGTGTCAAAGCCCAGGGCTTTCCAGCGCTTGGCGTTGAATATGGTGCCGCCCTTGCCGTACACCAGCCACTCCAGCCCCTCGGGGTTGATGCAGTACACATCGGCGTCGCTGTGGAGGAGTTCCTCCTTATGCGGGCCATGCAGCACCACCACGCGCAGGTGATTGAAGTCCTTCCAGTCCTCAGCTTCTTGGGGCCACACGCCGTGACACACGCGCAGTGGCGCGATCACCAGGGCTTTGCTGGCCACCTTGCGCTTCTTTAAGAAGCTGAACGCAGCGAGCGTAACGCTTGTCTTGCCCAGGCCAGGGTCCAGAAACAGCGCTGCGGCGGCGTGCTCCAGTAACCACTTGACCGCCTTGCGCTGATAGTTGTGCGGCGACCACTTTGCGGGCGATCGCGCAAAGAGCCTCTTGGACGGTGTCGTGGACTTCGACGTCATAGCCTAGCGCCTTTAGAATGGTGTGCTTTTCAACCTGTTTTGGTTCAGGCTCGTATCCCGGCCACTTTACCTCAATAAAGAGAGGACGACCACCGGGGATTAGAAATAGCTGGTCGGGCCAGCCTGTGTCGCTACCCGCCACCAGCTTGATGGGTATGCTGGGCACAAGTAGCTTGTGGAGAACCTGCTGTACAAGCGGGTCCTCCACACGCGTCTTTTCTTGGCGTGGCTTACGCCGCATAGCGGGCGGCTAGCCACGTGAAGTACTCAGGCCATTCGCTGAGATCGCCTTCCCGCCAGCTACGGAGGAAGGTATCGCCTTCGTTCCCAGCTGGGAAGACCACGTCGAGCGCGTAGTCCATGGCGTCTTGGGCGTTGCCGATGTTACGCATCGCCTTTTCTCCACTTCCCTTCGTTCTCGTAGCGCCACACTTCCATGCGGGCTGCGCAGTAGCGAGCTTCGGCGATCTTGGCTTTTTCGGCCGTGGTTTCGTCGTCGTCCGGGTAATGCCAGCCTTTACGCCCGTCGCCATAGGTGCCGTCGATATACATGGCGGGCGTTGCGAGCTTATTTTCGCGCTCGTTAGCCCACTTCCGCACCAACTCAGGCGCTTGTGGGTCGCGCGCTAGCAGCACGAACATGGGCTCGTCCGGCAGCGCGGCGGAGTAGCACATATCACCTTCGCTCTTCGTGCCCATGGCTCAGCCCACCACGATGCCAAGGCGATTGAGCACCTTGGCCATGTGAACCGCTTGGTTCTTGGCGTCGGCCAGGGCGTTGTGATGGATGCCCTTGGCCCGCTCGATCTTGATGTCCGCCGCCCCGGCGATGGACTTGATGGTGCGGTAGCACCGCCCGTTGAACGGTGCGAACGGATGCTTCACGTTGGCGGCCCGCGCCGCCACGGCGATGATGGGATTGTCAAAGTCCGCGCCGTTGCCCCACACACGCACGTTGCGGCGCGGACCGCCCAACACAAAGTCGTGCAGCTGGATGATGGCTTGGTCCAGCGGCACGGCGTCTGGGTGATAGTCGGGCGCAGCCCAGTCGCCGCTGGGACCGAAGATGGCGCGTGCCTCGGCCGATTGGCGGGACCACCACGCCATGGTGCTATTCTCGCCTTGTGTGGAGTAGTGCAGGCCGAAGATTTTCTCCTGCTCCTTGTTCAGGTCGCGTACGATGATGTACTTCTCATCGCCGAGTTCGCCCGTGGTCTGGTCGAAGTAGACCGCGCCGATGCTAAAGATGGCGCAGCCCGCTACGGTGCCGCCGGTTTCCAGGTCTACCATTACGTCTTGCATAGTCTTCTCCTAGAATTTACAAGGGCCGCCATTGGCCTTGCGGAAAGTACACCAGTGACATTTGTCATTGGGACGGGGCGCGAACTTGCGGTCCGCGAACATGGGGATGACCTTCTTGCTCCAGCCTTTCTGGATCAAAGCGGCGTCCTTAGCGGTGTAGGACAGAACCACCTCGTTGTCGGTAGGCTGGTCCAGATACCACAGCCGCGTGTTGATCTCGGTCAGGTGGGGATAGCGCTTGAACCCGGCCAGCGCGAACAACTCCACCTGATCCTTGTTGGTCTGATACTTCTTGCCGGTCTTGTGGTCGATCAAGTCGGCAGTGGCGTCGTCGTAGACGACCATGAGGTCGGCCTTGGCGCGGAACCACACATCATCGCCGAACCAGTTGGGCTTGCCCGTCCAGGTCCAGTCGCTGCGGTAGCCCCAGGCTTGCTCCACAATGGGGCTCAGTTTCTGGAGCTCCTTGAACTGTCCGGCAAAGTGCTTCAGTTCCGGCGGGCACTTCTTGATTTTGCCGAGGGTGTAGTCCTCCGCCAGCTTGTGAATGGTGTTGCCGCGCTGCATGGCGGCGCTGCCGGGGTCGGGCAGGCGGTCGATGTGCTTGCACTTGAACTTGAATGGGCACTGCGCATAATCAGCGTAGCGGCTGTAGCTCCAGGCGGTTACGAGCGGGGTTGGCATTCCATATTTCCTTCAATGCAGTATTTATAGATTGCGCCGATAAGCTCTAGCATCCAAGCATGAGTGCGGCTGCCGTCGAAATCAAAGCCAACACACATTCCGACCACCGGGTTACTATTGAAATCAACACGGACAAGAATGGTGAAATCATAATCACCGAGCTCTACGATTACAGACCATTCCGTGCCTGCCAGCATTCGCTGGTTAACGGCGGTCTGCAGAGCGTCGTCAGCTTTCCGGCTTACCATGGTGCGTCCTGGTGTTTCTTGAGGGAGGCCCAATTGGAGCCGGTCTTGCCGTCGGTCAGCATTTCAACGTCGATGCCTTCAAGTCCCTCCATACATTCGCGGAGAACCTGCATCTCTTGCTGGTAGTGTTCTTTCGGCGCGGAAACGTTGATTTCGTCGTACACAGTAACCATGAACCGGCCCCGCCGTTGCGGATGGTTATGATAATTAATAATGGCCCGCTTGGTCACGTCTGCCGCGCTGCCCTGAATAAGGTAGTTCAGCAGCTTGTACTCGTAGGTCATCATCTTGTTGAAGCGCTTGTTGAAGCCGGGAGCCTCCACGTAGTATTCACGCCCGCCCCAGGTGGTAAGGGGCAGTCCGGCGGCGCTCAGAGCCTTAATTTGCTTGTTCAGACCGGTCAAACCGGGCAGGGCCTTGCCATGGGCCGCTAGCAGTTGCTTGGCGGCCTCTAGGCTTACGTTCAAGGCTCCTGCGGTTGCCGGAGCACCTCCACCATAAATTCGTCTAAAGTTGGTGATCTTGACTTGGGTCCGGTGGTAATCGAGACCTGTGATATCGAGGATGAGCTGCTTGACGAACGCATGGACGTCCATTCGCGGATCGGCTTGGTAGGCGGCCAGAAGATCTCCATCTTCAAAGTGGCCCAGCAAGCGCAGTTCCTGCCCGTTGTAGTCTCGGTGGCAGAAGACGTGACCTTTGTCAGGGAGAATGTAGCGCCGAACAAGCGGAAGCTCAGGAATATCTTTGATGAATGAAGGATGCTTATAGCCATCGTCTTTATCATCCCAAGTTTTGCTGATGTTGAGAAAGTTAGGATCGCTCGTGCTCGGCCGCCCCGTACGGGTGCCGCCGCCCGGCTGGCGCACTTGGTTCCAGTTGGTACTGATGTAGCCGTCGCCCCGCGCCGTGGCCTGCTTGAGCCATGGATACATGAACATCTTCAGGCACGTGACCAGCCGGTTACGGTAGCCGAACATCTGAGCTACCTTGGCGTCCTGAAACATTTCAGGCAGCAGGTTCTTCTTGCTTACGCTGCGCAGGCCGGTCTCGGTCAGTGTCCAAGCATCGTCCGCAACCACTCCGGAGGTAGATAGGGCGTGGGCAACTTCTCCGTCGTTATCGAGGTTAAGCTGCGGTGACTTAAGTCGCTTGCGCAGCCATGCATCTGCAACTCCCAGCGCCGTATCGTAAATAGCGATGTCCCGTCTAAGAGCCGGGACGTCGACACGCATGCCCACGCGTTCATTTTCGAGCAGAATAGGCATGAGCTCCCGCTCAGTGTCGTAGGCATTAAGCATCCCCCGCTCTACAATGCGCGGCCATAGGTGATTGAACAAGGCGTCGGTGCGAGTAATATCGCCGCACGCGTAGGGTCCGGCCACGTTGCCGGGGGCGTAGGCTACCAGCGCGCCCAGCTTATCCAGGCTTGTGGTCGCTACCAGCGCCTTACCCTTGCCATCCACCCAGCGGGTGATGTCGGTCTCGGCTATTAGCCGCTTCTTGTTCGCCTTAAGCCACAGCAGCATCTGGTCCTGCTCCTCCGGCGGGAGGCCTAGAATACGCTCGGCGCTCGGCTTCAGCTTCAGGTCCGGCGCATGAGGGTCGTGGAGGAAGAGCAGGAACATTGTGTCGTGTAACTGGTGCCACTCCGGCATAGGCATGCCACAGTGGGTGATGGCCACGTCCACGTCGAATTGGGCATTTTGGAACAGGAGGCCATGGGTTTCACGGTCGGCCCACGCCTCGGCCAGGGCTGCGAGCCCTTCCGCTTCGGTGCAATTGTTCTCGCCGCTGTAGTGACCCCATGCGTAATAGCGCGGCTTCTTCTCGTTATAACGGCGGATAGCCACGCCCACCGGGCGGGGAGGATACTCCGGCCGCTTTTGGATCGGGTCGGTTTCGAAGTCGATACACGTGACTTTAGGTGGCTTTTTCATTTGGACCTCTAAGGCTTGGGAGGATGCACCGGATAAAGCTAGCCAGCGTTCGGGTCAGGAACGTGTCCGATGCATCCACCAAAGCCGCCCCGCGTTAACAGGGCGACGATGTATTACGCGCCCAGCTTGGCGCTGAGGTTCTCCAGCCGCGTACACAGCGCGCCGAGGCTGCGGGAGCTAGTTTCCAGCGACTCCATGATGGGCGGGTTCTGTGCTTCCTTGCGCAGCTCGCCCATGGCGACTTCGGGCGAGGGACCGTCCAGCGCCGCCAGAATGCGGCTCACGTAGTTATGCGCCAGCTGCACCGCGCTAGCGATGTTGCTGGCGTGGGCGGGCATTGACGCGGTCGGCGCGGTCGGCGCGGTGTCGAACACGGCACCGGCAACACGGCCAGCGCTACGCAGATATCCGGTTCTTCTTGCACAGTTCTGCTCCTTGGTTCGCCAGAGTAGTCTTTGAATTCTTCGTACGTCATGGCTACCTCCGCCCGGTTTTAGCAGCGGGCTTCTTGGTCAGCTTACTGGCCGACGGCTGAGGCTTGGCCTCGTCCGCAGCCATGGGCGGGCTGTAGGCGAAGTCGATGCTGTCCTGCGTGATCTTGTGGCGCGGCATGATCACGGGTAGCAGCTTGGCGTCCACCTTGTCGATGACTTCGAACATCACCTTGAACTGGGACTTAGGGTCCGGCTCCAGGTAGATGTTGGTCAGCACGCCGTGCGGCGGGCGGCGGAGCTCGCCAGCAACCTGCTTGACGTACGCGCCGTAGTTCTTCACCGACATGACCGGCAGCTTGAGATAGACGACTTCCGCGTCAGCGAAGTGATCAGGGTCGTCAAACGTCTCCAGCTCGTAGGTGGCGGAGCGGCCCTTGCCTTGAGCCACATACTGCCCGGCCGGGATCATGGCCAAGCGCATCACGTTCTTGCAGGCCTTGCCCTTGCCGGTGCTGGCGCTGCCCCACTCATTCATCGGGCATCCAGCGCATTGGTCGTGCTGGCGCTCGAAGTACGGATCATTGTCCACCGCCGTGTGCGGCTCCAGATCGTCCTCGCTTTTGGCGAAGGCGAAGCACTTGGGGCTTGCGGGCGTATCGGGGTCGAACGCGCCGTCGTAGTAGGAGTTCTCCATGGTGTCGGCCAGGATGATGACCGCCATCTGGTTGCCCGGCATGGGGTTGCCGTCGAAGCTGAGGACGCCAGCGCGCAGGCTGAGGAACTTGCCCCCGCCCCCGCTGGCGCGCTGACTGCCCGCCGCTACGTCGGCGTCGGCGGCCATTTGGGCTTCCCAGTCGACCACTTCGGTCCCGGAGCCATTGGTGTTGGAAGGTTTACGCGGTGCCATTAATAGGCCTCCTGAGGAATGATGTTATCCAGCAATATCAGAAGGATAGGCTGGAGTTCTTCTACCGTCCTAGCAGCGGCGATGTCTTCTCGCAGATTACGCTTTAGCACGATGCGTTTAGCTTCTTGTATGCTTATGCCTCGTTCTTCGCGCAATTGCTTTATCTCTGCGCCCATACTCGCCACAGCTACACCTTGGTGAGCGAGAGCTTGACGGCGCGGAACATCTTGATGCCCGGCACCTTTTTGCCCGCGTCCAGCCGGGCCTGGATGGCCGTGGTGCTAAGGCGGCGCTGCAGCATGTCCCACGCTTTGTTCTTGGCCACGTAGGCGTAGAAGGCGTCGGTGTTTTCCATGTCCAGCTGCGGCACATCCTCGGTCTTCACCACAACCTTGTGGGTCTTACCGATGGCACCGGCCGAGGCCTTGTCCAGATTGTTGATGATGTAGTCGCTGAGGGCGGTTTCTTCCGCCTTGGCGGCGGCGGCCAGCTTGTCCAGGTCCAAGCGTTTTTGCTTGAGGGTGAACAGCAGGTCGGCGCACGCGCCGAGAGACTTCGGGTAGGCTTTCGCCTTGGTTGGCAGCTTGGCCATTATATAGTCCTAACGAGAAACGAGTGAACGGGTACCCGGCAAGCCGGTGCATGGAGTATAGGCTTAATGCTTGGTGGCGACAACCGGCTTGAGTTCGTCGGCCAAAGCCTCGCGGCGGAAGGCTTCTTCGGCCTGCTCGCGGGCCATGGTCATCTCTTCCTTGGTGGACATCAGCTCGCCCACGGTAGGGGCGTAGATGTCACGGATTTCGCCGCCCAGCGCCTGCATATTGTAGAGCGTCTGGAGTTCAAAGCTACCGCCGAACATCAGCGTGTATTTGAACGTGCGTGGGCGGTAGATCGGAACCTTGATAATGCGGTTCAGTAAGTAGTGCATGCCACCGATGGTCATCGTATTCTCCTTATGGGCGGACCGAAGTTAAAGGCCAGCGTTTCTTCCAGGTAGCTGATAGCCACGCCTTGCTGATACACAGCGTTGAAGGCCTTGGCTCCATAGTCATGTACGGCGATGCGCATTACCTGCGGCAAGCCGTCTATCACAGGCATCTCGCGCCGCACACGGGTTAGGTAGCTGGCGCTTGGGCCCATCTCCTCTTCCGGCGGCATGGGCAGACTGCGTAGATATCTATGCGTCGTCTTCATGGCGGAAGCCTAGGAAAACCGGGAACCGGGGCTTGTCCTTAACTCCAGTGGGTTGATAACGATACTTGATTGTTCGTCCAATGAGATTCTCACTGCGGCCTGCCCATACAGAAGCACGCTGTTCATCGCTGAAGCCAGCGCCAACGCTGAACTCGACCCCGGTGTGAACGTCGCGGACAGATAATGCTCCAAGCACGCCTGCCGCTCGCTTTCCTGCTTTATGACTGGAGCGCTTGGCACGGCCCAATTCGTCTTCTTGCAGGGTATTCTCGTTGTGCTGCTTCTCTTCATAACCTAGGACCTCCGCTTCGCTATCTTCAAAGCGCTTTAGCTTCAGCAACCATTGTTCGCGCTCGGTGCTGCGGCCGTTCTTATACATGCCGTCCAGGTGGCGGGTCATCACACCTTCGTACCCGGCCAGTAGCATCTGGGCTTCGTAGTCGGCCAGGGCCTCCGGTGTCTTGATCAGTTTATGGATCACGGGCTTAACGTTCTTGCCCGCGCTGCTGGCCCAGCTCTTCATCATCTCGTAGCGCTGGTTGAACGGCATGGGGCTGTTGACCATGACATCGAATACCCAGAACGTGAACTGCGGCTCGCCATCACGACTCATCACCCCGCTGCTGGTGCGTTGGAACACATCCTGTCCGCTAGGCGGCCCCACGATCAGCTCGCCGTCCATGGGTGGTAGCTTCTTTAGAATGTCCTGCACCATCCAATTGGGAATAGGCTTCATGTTACGGCTGACGGGCACGCCGTTGATTATGAGGCACCGAATGCCGTCCAGCTTAGGGCTAGCCAGCAGCGGATAGGTCAGTTCGTTCGGGTCGGTGATTTTACCGGCCAGCATGGGCTTGAACATATTACTCGTCCCTGTCTCTACGGACCGCGTTACCGGTCCCGTTGCAAAGGGCGCAGAACATGGTAGGTCCTACGCTTAGGCCACGGCGTGTTTGGACGCGCCCTGTGCCGGTGCACGCCCTACAGTCGCCACTGCCCTTGGGCGGGGTGCTTGCCGCTTGTCGTAGATTGATCCAGTTGGTCAGCAGGTCCTTGGCCCAGCCTATGCGCGCCCATTTGGCAGCGTCGTAGCTGCCGCCATCAGGGTGGCAGGTCTTGGCGACGGTGCGGTAGGCGGTTGTTACGGCGTCAAGCGTAAGGCCCTCAACCTCTAGGTCAAGGGCCTCTGCGGCTTCCAGCGCTTTACTAGCGTTTATGTGCATCAGCCTTGGTCCACATATCCTTGAGCAGCCGCTTCCGAATAATCAGCACGAAAATTCTTTCGTGACATAATCTCTAGAGTTTTAGCGATTGTGTCTTGCAAAATTACGTACTCTTCTCCATCTCGTGCAAAAGAGTGGAAGATGATGTACTGCTCATCTCCTTCGATATCGTGAGTATATCGCCGTTGATCGTCGGCTTGCTTGGCGTTCACTTCTTCGCTGATATCTCGGCTGCTGCCCATGGCTTTGCTCCTTTGGCTTTGAAGGCTGTATCCAGTGTGATGTTGCATTAGTCCCTCACTGGTGATTGACTGATGTTCTTGATGATGTCCTTCATGGACTTGCACTTGGCCCAATGATCCATGTTGCGGACAGCGAAGTAGCGGCCTCCCTTCCCATTCACGGCAATGGGGTTACCGTTGTAAACCTGATTGAACCCGGCGGCGGCTAGGGCGCGGCTCATGCCGTTGGCGGTGACCTTACCGGCGCTGTCGTGCTCTGCGGCGTACATGTTCAGCAACTCATGGCTGGTGAACAGGTCCTTGGTATGACGCATGTGACCCACGGTAAGCTTAGCGGCGGGGAACTCGCGTAGCTCAGCCACCCAAGTGCCCAGGTCCGACTTGCCCTGCATAATCATCCTCTGCCGCGCCGCTGTCCTGTACGCCTTGGCTTTGGGGTTGAACTTGCTGAGATCTCTCTGCAGTAGCCAATGGAAGAGCGCCCCCGCCCCGGCGTCGCTGTCTTTCCACTTATCATACGCTTGGTAGAAGTCGTCGGGAAGGGCGGACTGTTGCTGTACTTCGTGGACGAAGATGCGCCGATCCTCATCTTCCATAAACAAGGCTTCGCTGTGATTAGAGCTGAAGTAGTAGTTCGCCACATCAGGGACAGAAAACTGCGGAACATACTTGACATTGATGTTGACCTCTTCCTGCGTGACCATGGTCTTTAGAGCGTCAGACTCGGAGCGCTTGTCGTTGCTGCTTATCTCGTCGCCAAGAATGAACTGCTTGTTCTCCAGCCACCACGTATTCTTCAGGTCTTCGTTCTTGATCTTTATGAAGTTCGCACCGTAGATGCGCTTCAGGGTATAGGCCAGCAAGGTCTTGCCGGTGCCGGTCAAGCGGCCCCACACCAGCACGGCGCTGAACAATTTGGTGCCGGGGTATTGCAGCGGGTAGGCGCACCAGTCCAAGAACCACTCCACGGCGTCTTTTTCAGCGCCTTCGAAGATGAACTTTATCAGGTCCAGCCACGGTTTGACGTCGCCCTTTGCGGGCTGCACGCCCCAGCCGCGCCACTGGTTGTATTGAAGGTGGCCTTTGTCGTCCGTGCAGAACTCGTCCTCGCCCGGCCGATACGTTAGCTTGTTTACGGTCTGGCGCAGCGGCCACTTTACCCACGCGGGGGCGGCAGGCGCTTTTTGGTAGCTGATGGAGCCGTCCGGCTTGACCTTGCGCTCAGGCGTGTCGTGCGTGGACCAGATGCTGTGGGCGGTGAAGTTGCTCGGCGTCAGCTTCTGACCTGTGGAGCGGACCATGATAAAGCCGGGGTCGGCCACGTAGACCAGCTCGTCGTTCATACGCCACAGCTTGGTGGAGAGGGCTAGTGGTTCTGATTGGCTGAGTGCTTCCAGTAGTCCGGCGTCTCCTCGAGCCACGAGGAGATCATCCAACCCGGTTTTTCTATCGTCCTGATAAACATCAGGAAGAGATGCAAGTTCAACCATAGCCCCTCGGGCTTGGAGCTCTTCGGCCAGCACGTTGATTGCAGCGCAAATGTCTGGCTTCTCAGAATAATCGGAGTCGTAGACAATTGTCACCTTCCTTCGCGCCCACTTGAACGCTTCTAGTTCTGGAAGCCAGAAGATACCGGCCTTGCTGCTGCGGAAGTTGTAC
>Ga0247803_1000160_pt1 | contig 40453 bp, 71 predicted proteins | sample UWRJL014104B1_FD_180928 | JGI IMG/M metagenome (GOLD analysis project Ga0247803, IMG submission 180928) | Plant litter microbial communities from Arlington Agricultural Research Station in Wisconsin, United States - UWRJ-L014-104B-1 | ecosystem: Environmental > Terrestrial > Plant litter >... | reverse complement strand
GGCTGTTGGTGGAATCCGAATCAGCAATATGTCCCACATCGAACGGGACATGGTGTTCTCCCTGACGGCGTCCAAGGGAAATCCGAAGCCCTTTAAGGTGAAGCCGCTGAAAGCCGCCGTCGCACCGATCAAGGCGGTCCAGTCATCGTTCGACATCGACAAGTTCGCCTCTGACGTAGAGGCTTACGTTTCCAGCGCCGCAGACGGCGACGAACTGGCGGCATGGTGGGGCGAACAGCGCCCGTTCCGTGAGCAGGCACGAGCAACCGATAAAGTCCGTGCTGGCGAAATCGCCACCATGGTTACCGAGAAGATCGAATCCTTTAAAACCGAGACGGAGAACTAGACCATGCAAACCCTGACCATCGCCGGTAACGTCGGCAACGTGAAGGACCTGAAGAAAGTAGGGAGCGACGAGGTTCTGAATTTTTCGATTGCCGTGGACAATGGCAAGGACAAGAACGGAGAGAAGCGCGAAGCGACGTGGTACGACTGCGCCCTGTGGGGTAAGCGAGCTGCGTCTCTGGCCCCCTATATCGCCAAGGGCTCGAAACTGTGCGTGCAAGGTCGCCCGTCGGCCAGGGCACACGACGGCAAGGCGTACCTGGGCCTGACGGTGAACGAACTGACGTTCATGTCGTCGAAGGCCGAGAACGAAGCGCGGTCGGATTCGAAGCGGGATGAGCCGAAACAGGACGGCGGCCAGCGCGAGTCGTATTCAATCGATCCGAACGACGACATCCCGTTCTAATCGCCGCCCAATATCCTAATCGCATCCTCAGGGGAGCGGGCCACACCAGCCCGCCCCCCTATTTTTTTGATTGCGTCGATATATTTCTGCTGAGCCGGTCGGATGCGGTCTTTCCCAGCCTTCACCTCCACTACACTGAAGATTGGCAGCGTGGTCCCGACCATATCCTGCGTGATCAGCGTACGCGTAAACCCGCAGAGGTCTGACTGACCCTCGAAACCGACATTGACGATACGGGCGTTCTTGAGGATCAGATTTCCTGACGGGGTTTTTCCGACTACCTGACCCGACCAGAACTTCCCGACCGTCACAACGAAAAGCCGCGCCCCGATGTCGGACACGGCTAGACGAATCTGGTTCGTGAGAATGGCGGCGGGGGTCACGTTTTCACCTGATAGGCTGACACGCCCTCAGGGATAGGCCCTCCGTCGAACGATAAGCAATAGTCAGGACGACCGGCTGTAACGTCTATCCCGCGTTTCTCGGCCCATATACGAGCCCAGCGACCGGCTCCAGGCTCGCCGTCAGATATAACCGCGTCCGGTTTGATGAAATCCAACGTCCAGCCCAGCGAGCGACGTTCGTGCATGTGGTCCATGCCAGGGCGGACTTCGCAGAACCCTTTAGCGCCCGTAACCAGCAGGATCACGCTGCAACCTTTTGAGCGCGGGCCTTCGCGTCAAACATAAGTTTGCAGGCCGCGTTCCAAGTAATGGGATCGAGTTTTTTGATCTTTGCTTGGCTGATCAGCCAGCCAGTTTTGTATTTTCTCGAAAAAGCGATGTCGGCCAGTTTCTCAATGTCTGAGGTTCTGCCTACTTCCATGCGAGCGACCTTCTTTATCTCGCCAGCCTCTCTGGCCCGCTGAATCTCAGCCAGTTCGCCTTCGATCTGCTCAACCTTGCGCTCCTTCACGACGCGCTCACTGGAACAGTACGGACAGGCCCTAAGTCCGGCCTTGTACGTCGCGAAACAGGATTCGCACTGTTTGATCGCCAGTTCCCCCGCAGACTCCTGTTTATTTTTCGCCCGCCCCTCCAGAGACCATTCTATCTCGTCGTCAGGAAATCCGTGGTTGACAGTCCCGTCCTTGTTCATAATCATATTGACATGGTCGAGGATGATCGCTTCGTCAGGCTTCTTACGGAGCGCGCGGCCCATCATCTGGCGCGCACGAGCCTTGGATTTCGTCGGGTTGAGAAGCTGGACGCACTGGACAGGCACGTCGCGGCCAACCTGTGCGGAAAGATCGAATCCCTCAATGGCGAGGTTGATGGAAACGAGGATGATCGCCTGCCCGTTAGCGAACTTCAGGATTCGCGACCGGCGCTCGTCATTCGAGATTGTCCCGTCAATATAGACAGCCGGAATCCCCGCTGCGTTGTATTCGTCGGTAACGTGCTGGCCATGCTTCCTGGAGATCGCGAACACCATCGTTCGTTTTCCCGCCGCGTATTTTCTCCAAGCGTCGATTGCGTCGCCATGGATAGCGGGCTTATCGAACTTCTCTTCAAGCTCGGAGGTGACGTATTCGCCCATCTGCGTGTGCAGGCCCGTGAAGTCTGGTCGCACAGGTGCATAGGCGCGATACCGCGACAGGTGGCCGTTCTCGATCAGCCAGGACTCGGACGGCCCCTGCACCATATGATCAAACAGGCCGTCCAGAGGTTTCCCGTCCAGACGTTCTGGCGTTGCAGTGAGGCCGACGATCAGCGAGCCTTCAGCCCGTGCCGCGTGGATCAGGGCTGAGCGGGTCTTGCTGGCCCACAGGTGCGATTCGTCAGGGACGAACAGCTTGCACCCCTTCAGCAGACCGGGACGTGAACGGAGTGTGTCCGCGCTGGCGATCTGGACCATGGCGAACGGGTTAGATGGGCGACCGGCTGCGATGAACCCATACTTGATTCCGAACTGGTCGAACGTCTTCGCGGTCTGTTCCGCGAGTTCGCGGCGGTGGACCCCGAAGATAACGCGGCGGCGTTTCTCTGTGGATGCACGGGCCATATAGGCCGCGATCACGGTCTTACCGACGCCGGTTGGCCCACGGAACAGGATCGATTGATGGTCTTTCAGCGCGGCGCGCATGTCGTCAACGGCCTGTTGTTGGTCTTCTCTTAACTGGATCATCCCCGCACCAGCCGATACCCCAGACACCTAACGGACTCGACCTGAATCCCCTCAAGCCGCGCATGGCTGATCCACGTCAGCAGCGACGCCTGCGGGATGCCGTGGCGATAGAACACCTCCTTGGCGACCGTGCCGGGACACGATTCCAGAATGGTCATGACGCGCGCCAGGCCGGTCAACGGACTACACCGCACAATAATATCCATCGCCTTTTTCGTTCAAAACGGTGTGGATGTCGGCGCAGTCGAACAGGCCTTCTGGACCCTCATAGAAACTCGTCTCGTCGCTCACCTCATCCCAGAACCGACGCAGGTCGGCGATGCTATAAGGGCGAAGTTCGTTCAGGCATTCCTCGTGGCGTTTTTCCCACTTCAGATCAGCAATGGTTTTCTGTTTGGTGAGCACCTGAAAAAACTGTTCAAGCGTCAGATATTGCATCTCGCCTTCCTGCGCGGGCATCGGTGATGGAAAAGGGATTATGTTGGTCATTCTGTTCTCCAAACCCTGACGCCGCCGTCAACCGACCGAGTCGCATAACGATAGCCCCATACCCGAGTCAGGGTCGAGTGACGACCTCCCAGCGTCGCAGCGCTGTATTCCTTGGTAAAGAGCGACTGACCCACCTTCAGGTCACGAAGCGCCTCGGTGAGCGCTCTGGCATGCCCCTTGGGCGGCCTTGACTGATGCGGAGGCGGAAGGGGCACGTCGTCTTCTATGATCCATTCTTTCAACGTACTGCCTCCAACTTGTCGGTCGGGATGTAGTAGCCTGCTCCGCTAACCGTTATGATCGTAGCGGGCGGGAGTTTCTTGCGAATCCTGCATACATAGACCTGAACGATTTGCGGTTCGGTTTCTCCCGAAACGACAAAGTGCAGCCTGTCTTTTGATACCGGCTTGGGGCTACTTTTGATAAGCTCAGTCAGCGTGCGCGCCTCGGAAGGCGTCATCTTGTACTTGATCTGGTATGGAGAGGATTCTGACTTGTCTGTCGGTGGTCCGCCACGTTCATACTCCGCAATCTCCTCCTTGAGTTCGCGGACCTGTCGCTGAAGGCGGGCGCAATTATCGCACATTGGCGCGCTCCCTCTGAATCCGTTCTTTCCGCACGGCCCACGGCTCGAACAGCTTCATGTCCCAATCGCCACGGTCGATCTTGCGCGGGTTCATGTTGATCTTTCGGTGATAGGTGCGGATGCGTTTGGACTCAGCGCCGACAAGACCCAGACGGTCCAGCTTTCCGCAGACCTGATTGCGCGTCATCTTCATCTCGTGTGCGATCTGGTTGAAGGTGCGGCCTTCCTTGTGCAGTCGGATCAGGGTTGCGGTCTTCTCCGGTGTCCACGGGGTGGTGTTCTGGTTGGCGTGGGTGATCATCGGATTGTTTTCACTCCGGGGTTAGCAACCCTCCAAACTTTCTGAAGAACTGTCCGCGCCCAAATGCGTGATTCATCCTCCAGAAACCGTTCGACGTTGCCTGTGTTTCTCATTTCCCACGCCGCTTCTCTTCTAAGAGTAAAGCTGCCGCACGTTGGTCGAAAAATGATGTGACGATCTCCAAAATCGTCGAGAGTACCCTCAACCTGATAAGCGGTAAGCAGATGAGAAACGCCTTTCGACATGGCTTTCTGCTGATCCTCAAGCCGCTCCATAAGGTGTGTGATGTGCTTTTCCGCCTTATCCAGTTTGACCTTGAGGTCAGCCGCCGCCTGAAACGGATCGGAAAGCTCTTCAGAATTTAGAACATCAAGAGGGTTATTCATCGCCCATCCCCTCCAACTTCCCCCGCAACTCCAGCACCCCCAGCGCCGTCATCCCCTCGCCACCTTCCAGCGACCCGCCGAGCAGGCGCAGGAGGTATTGGCGTTCGGCGGGGGTGAAGAGAGGATGAGTGTAGAGCGCGTCTTCTGTGATCTCGTATTCCGCCTTGTCTTCTTCAGAAATGGACTGGCGGAATAGGGTCAATCGATGGTGTGGTCCATCTTTCCACCTGTTCTCTGTGTAGAGCCATGCTGCTGGATTATTCACTTCACCACCCTCCGCCACGTATCCCGGATTTCCTCGACGCCGACGAGTTTGCAGACCTTTGGGCCTGGCTTCTTGCCGTTGAGGACGTGGCTTATGTAGCTTGGCGTAACGTCCAGTTTCGCCGCCAGTTTGATAGCGCCACCGTATTTTGCGACGGCGTTTTTAACGAGGGTCGTAACCTCGTCGCGTGTGATTTCGGTCTTCATGCTGCTCTCCAGTTGAGGCCTCACCTTACCCTGAAAAAACATTGCGTCTAGACCAAATCGGTCATTGACACCCCCGCAATCCCCGTCCATGGTTCCGGTTACTGGAACTGGAGATTGAAGATGAGAACCCCGAACACAGACGAAAGGCGCGGCGGCTTTGCTATCACTCGCGGCAAGGGCTTTCACGTGTCGTTTGAAAACGGCTGGACCGTAAGCGTCCAGTTTGGCGGCGGAAACTACTGCGACAACTACGACGACGGGATCGGTCGCGAAGTCAAAAGCAACCCGTCTACGACAGCCGAAGTTGCCATTCTGTCGCCTTCAGGCGAGCTGATCGAACTGCCCGACGGCGACACCGTCTTGGGCTGGCAAACCCCAGCGCAAGTTCTGAGCCTTCTAATTGAGACTGCTGAACGACCGTCCGTTGAAGCTCTTGAGTCAGACAAATGACCCACACCCCCGCCCAACAATCCCTGTTCAGCGCCGTCAACGAGTTCTTCGCCGAAAACGCAGACCGCCACGGCAACACACAGGCCAGCCGCGACGAGGCGACTGACTTTGTCGTCCGCGCAGAGAAGACCGTAGCCGATGTGGTCGCTCTGGTGCGCAAACACACCGCGCCGGAACAGCAACACGATCAGGCGACGGAGATCGCCTGTATGATTATCGACGCCGAGCCGTATCTGGTCGGGCGGATGGTTGATGTGCAGATGGAGGGAGTGTGATGGCGCGCGTTCGTAATGGAACAATCTACGCTACCGTAGATGCAGAAGTCGAAATCGATGTGGACGACATTTTGTCCGACATTGAAACGAGTGTCCTTGCCGAGGAACTGAAGCGCCGACAGGACAAGCCAGCAAAAGGCGCAAACGGGCCTGACGGAGGTGAGGAACTAAGGATTTCTTTGGGTTCGTGGGATGCCGACAGCCTACGAGAGGCTGTACGTCAAGAGGACGCTCGTCGCGCTCTCGACCTTCTTAAGGTGGCCATGCAATGACCGACTGCGTCCAATACCCCGAAACCCTCAACGTCCGCGCCCCGGCGTCGTTCGAGAATTCGATGAGCCTGCTCAATCTGGCGATTGGCAATCTGGAACGGTTCGGCCCGAGTTCGTCGGAAGACATTCACCGCATGAGGCTCCTGACCTCGCGTCTGGACACCCTCACTTCAAAGGCCGCGCGTGCGGTTGAACTGAAACAAGGAACAGGACAATGAACTACGACGGATCGGACATGAAGCGCGGGTACGCCCTGCTGTTCGTAATCGGCTGCGCGATGCTTCTGGCGGCGTTCACCTTGGGCGTGATCTGTGGGAGCGTGTGGGGATGAACCGCCTCCCCATCCCCTCAAACATCCACGATCTCGCAACCCGCGCGCACAACGACGCGAAACGCGCTGCAACGGCGCTTACGGGCACATCGACACTGGCGGCCCTGACATCGGCCAGGCTTGCGGTTGATCGCTCCATCGACGCACAGCGCGCCCTTAAGCCCATGATCCGGCGGCTGGAGCGGGAGGCGCGGTTGGCGGGGAGTGTGGGATGAGTGAGCAGATCAACAGCGAGCAGGTTCGCAAATCCACCACTAACGGTAAGGTTTTTCAGACACTCTGCGCTCTTGGAATGCCAACGCTTGAGGCTTGGAACTCGATATGCGACGCCGCTGAGCGCTTGAAGTGGGACGACGACGGAAGACCATATCTAACGGCCAAGGATGGCGTCCGCTGGTTTGCGGACGTACCGGGAGAGAACGACAAATGAGAAAACCACGTATCCGCATCTTTAGTGACGGGAAGCTTTTCCGACTCTGGCCGAGCGTTATGGGAATTCATTTTCCGACCGGGCCTTATTGCTCAATCGAAGAGGCGCTCAAGTTCAAAGATTTTCATGTCGCAGCCAAGGCGTGTGGCTACACCACAAAAAGATGGGAGCCAGCATGACCCCTCCCCGCGCCCCCCGTGGCTTCCAACTCATGACCCCCGAGCGCCGCAAGGAGATCGCTGCGAAGGGCGGGGCGGTAAAGGGGAGGAAAGGATATGCGGCTGTCTCGCCCGAGGTCCGCGCTGAAATCCAGCCAAAGGGCAACGAAATCAGGTGGAAGCGTCATCGCGAGAAAAAGGCGTTGACGGCGGACGAATAGGGCGTAGTGTGTGGTTACCGGATATGGAGAGAGACGATGGTTAGTGCCGAAAAGACCGATTTTTGCTCACAAGGGCCAAAGGCTGGCGTAGACGACATCTATTGTAGCGCCTGGTGCGGCTTTGGGTGCACGAAAACGGCTCATGACCGAGCCCAAGCAGAAGCAAAATTTCTTTGCAATCGGCTGGGAGATGGGTGGCAGCCTCACGTATGGGAAAACTGTGGGTGGCATTTCGAGGCTCGAAAAGCTTCCTTAAGAGTTCACGCTCAAACACAGGGATCAAAGCTCAAGGGAACTTATATCATAAGCGGGTATACTGCCGAGATACGAGCGCCTTACCAGATATGGCCTCATGAGGTAGTGCACAGCGATCCTCAATCAGCCGTTGATTACACGCTTGACCTTGTCCGAGCCCAAATAGAGGCGGCGACAAAAGCACTGGAAGCGGCTACCACCTAAACAAAAAAGGCCGGTCCCTCATCACAAGAGACCGGCCACCATCATCCTTGGAACTCTGGAGAGAGAAGATGACGAAACCGCAGGATACACACGCCACCCCATCCACGCAACCCACCCCGGGCGGGCAGGGGGCGCTGACATGGCGGACGGCCTACCCGGGCGAGTGGAAGCACGATCGCGGGTACATCTGGTCCGACAGCCTCAAGGGCGGTCAGGCGACACCCGCCATGGTTCGCGGCTGGGGGTACCTCACCGGAGGCGGCGGCGGCGCGCTTGGTCTGGCGGAGGCGGATGCCATGCGCATCCAGAACGAGGTCGGAAACCTGATCGCGTCGGCTCCTGATCTGCTGGAGGCGGCGCGAGAGGGCCTGCTCATCGCAGAGGCGGATGTCGAAAGCGCCCGGCAGGACTGCATTGAGCACGGCGAGGACCCGGACGCAGATCAGTTCGTGAAGGTCTTCACCGAGCGACGGGACCTGATCCTTGCCGCCATCTCGAAGGCGACCGGCCAATGAGCGCTCTCGCTATGTTTGCTGGTCTCGTTGCCGGTCACGCCCTTTGCGATTACCCCTTGCAGGGCGACTTCCTCGCCAAGGGAAAGAACCGCACGGCTCCGATCCCCGGAATGCCGTGGTGGCAGCTTCTAGGCGCGCACGCTGCGATCCATGGCGGCGCAGTCGGCCTCATCACCGGTGTGTGGTGGCTGGGCCTGCTGGAGTTCGCCGCGCACTTCGTGATCGACGATCTGAAATGCCGGTCGCGCCTCTCATTCAATCAGGATCAAGCCCTCCACCTGCTGTGCAAAGCGGCCTGGGTTTGGATCGCCATCACGGAGCAATCATGACCACCCCGACCCCCAACACCCCGCTTACTGCCGAGGACGTGACGCTGCTGAAGGCGGGGGACGTTTTGCACGGCGAGTGGGACAACTCGACATGGGTGTTCGAACGTCTGACCATCTCGCCCGGTCGCATCGTGGCCAAGAGGCCGGCCAATGGCGATCTGGCGCGGGACAGCATAGACGCCTTCACCTTCATTGGTCGTCCCGACCCTGACGGCTGGATCGCTGCTCCGGAAGGCGGCTGGAAAGAACCTCCGTTGACGGGCTGCCAAGTCGATGTGCGGTCCTGCTGGTACCCCGACGACATCATTACGGACTGCAATCCGGACAATGCCCACTGGCCCGACATCATCGCCTTCCGTCTCGCCAGCCTATCCCCCGCCGCTTCGGAACCGGGCGGGGAGAGCGGGGCGGTGCTGGCCGAAATGAATGAGCTTCGAGTGCTGCTGGATAGTCTGCGCGCCGAAGATGACGGATACCGCGTCCAAGGCGATGATGATCTGCCCCTGCGGGTCCTTCGTCGGCTGTTCGCCGCCCTGTCCTCCTCCCCACCCGCACAGGCCGGGGCGGTGGCTCCGATTACACAGAACGAGCTGGCCGCGTTGCCGATTGATCTCGCGCCCCGCGATGGGACGTTCCTGCGCCTCCGGGTTCGTTACGATCCGGCCAGCGATAAGTCATGGACGCCGCTCGACGACGCCGAACTCAGCTGGACTATCGGGTTCAACAACCTCGACAACACTGGCGAGGATCGCTGGCAGGTCGTCGGGTGGGATTGGTCGCAAGACTTCCTGCTGGAGGCCGTCGATGCCGAGGTTATCGGATGGCTTCCGTTCCACGGCGAACTGTCTACGTCCGCCCACCCCTCCGGTCTGGCCGGGGCGGTCGTCCTGAAGGGCGTCGGCAGGATCGACGGCGATGGCTGGAAGGACACCACGACCAAGGGGGAAGAGGTCTTCGTCTGGAACGCTGAACTGCCTTCACCCTACGCGCCCGGTCAGTTTCCGCGCATCGGCAATGAACACTGGACCGCCAGCACGTCGCAATACGACTTCACGCCCGCGACCGTGGAGGAAGTCCGCGCGATCTTCCCCAAGGCCGGGGCGGCGCTGGAGCCGGAAGTTTCAGACGCGGATATTCTGCGTGACACGGTCCCGGCTGATTTGCTGGACGCGGAAATGCGCCGTCTTGGGGTCACGAAATGAGCCGCTCCCAACAGCGCCTGTTCGCGGCGCTAGAGTTCTTGAAGGCCTACCGCGAAAGTATGATCAGCGCAGCTGGCTTTCTAGCGTCGGCGTCCAAGCAGGAAGAATGGGCAACGGGGTATTGGTGGCCGCGAGAACCCATCTACTGCTGGGAGCGGGCTTACGGCGATTTTCAACCGGCCACATTGAAAGCAGGTGTTGAGCGCGGCTGGATCGACCGTAAAGGCGACTACCATGCCTATCGTATCACTGACGAAGGCCTCGCCGCCCTGGCCCCAACCGCTGGGGAGGGCGTGTGATGGGTGACACGGTGAGAGAGGCCCTTGAGCGCGTGCTGAGAGCCGCGGTGCAAGCCGAGTATGACGCCCGATATGAAAAGCTGCTTGAGGTGGAGCGCGAGAGCCGTCGAGTGGAAAGGCTCACTACCTTGGACTTCGCGCACGTCGAGGCCGAAGAACAGCTGAGAGAGGCCCGTGAGGCGCTGATAAAGCTCGGATACAGTTTCGAGGAGCCGAAGATCGCGGTCGGAAAATCCCCCGAATACCTGTCGGACGCGGAGCTTGGATTATGACTGACCACACATCGCTGATCGCTCGGCTGGAAAGCGCGGGGGAGGGGTCTAAGGCGCTCTCCATGGACGTGGTTGAGGCTTGCGGTGACTGCGCGCACCGGGAGACCGAATATTACTGCATTCAGGGCGACAGCGGGTTCACCTGCACCGCCTGCGGGGAAGACCCTCACCGACCAGCCATTGCCCCCGTCACCACCTCCATCGACGCCGCGCTGGCTTTGGCGCAGCGCGTGCTGCCGGGGTGCTGTCCCGGCGTCGCTAAGAACGTGCACCGTAGGGACTGGTACGCGTGGATCGGAGACAAGCACGAAGAGGGGCCGCTTGACCTTGGCAACGGTCGATCTGGGTCGCCAGCCCTCGCTCTGTCCGCCGCCATCCTGAAGGCCCTCAGCACCGCATCGGAGGAATCGAAGTGACCGCAACTGAAAAAGTCGTCGCTGAACTGCTCGCTAAAGGCGTCCCCATGGATGTGATCGAAGAAGGCATCAGGCTCGCCGCTAAGAAGGTCGCTGCCGACATCGTTGCGGGTCGCGATCCCTTTCAAGACGGATCGAAGGGGAGGGACCTGTGACCCAGCCCAACCCGCCCGAGAAGGTGGAGAGCCTGGTCGAACGGGCGGGACGACAGATCAGCCTCGGTCGCCGAACGGGAGCGGACGGCGGCGGTGTGGCTCCGTCGAACATCTACGTGATCGCCGCCGAACTTGTCTCCCGCATCCTCGCCCTTGAGGCTCAGGTCGCGGGGATGGGGGAGGCGTTGGAGGCCATCGAGACAGAAGCCGAGCGCGAAGCCGTTCGCTGGCCCCATCTGAAACGGGTCATTCTGATTGCAGCCCGCAAAGCCCGCCTCGCTGCCGCCAAGGAGCCGTCATGAGCGGTTTCTGGGCTGACCAATACGCACGGATGCAGTTCGGCTTTCCGATCAGCGACTGGCGCAAGACCTTCGCGTGGCTCCCGGTCCGCACCTTCGACGGGCGCTTCGTCTGGCTCCGGCCCGTGATGACCCGGCGATACCACCTTCATGACTACCTGACCGGCGGGCCGGATCAGTGGTCGATCTACGCAACGGTGAACCCATGACCACCCCCACGACCACAGTCCCGACTGAACCGACCGAGGCGATGATTGAGGCGGGCGCGGAAGCCTATTTTTCCGCACCGGGTGATTTGGAGCGCGAGGATTTCGCGATCTGTTACCGCGCCATGCTAGCAGCCGCCCCCGACCCCCTTCCACAGGGAGTTTTGAGGGAGGCGGTTGCGAGGGTGTTGGCGAAGCAGCGCGGCCATATTGATATTGGCCACTCGATCTGGATGAACGAGGCCAAGTCTGAAGCGCCAGTCTGGCACTTCTATCTCGAAGACGCCGACGCCATCCTCGCCCTCCTGACGGCTGCCCGTTCAGGGTGCAAGTTGGCCGCTGAATATGAAGACTGGCAGCCCCTCCCCGAAGCCCCTTCTGTAGGAGGCGAGCCGTGACGTGTTTCTTGTTCGGTCACGCGCCGTCAGGATCAACGATGATTCTTGCGAAACAAATCCACCAGCCAGCTTTCGAGTGCCGTCGCTGCGGACGTTCCGTCAACTGGGCCGATACGCCGCGCGCCGTTCGTGAAAAACGCGACCTTGCCCTGAGGCTGTCAAATGACTGACCTCCGCAAAATGGTAGAGGCGCGTCCGAGCCACGAAGAGCGACAACGGCTAACGGAGGCTGCCGCCGCAAGGGATGGAAACCAATGCTGGCTTTGCGCCGGGAAGTTTGAGCGGTTCGGATCGCTTTCCCGAACGCTGGAGCATCTGACCCCCAAAAGTCACGGCGGTACATGGGAAAGCGATAACATCTTTCTTGCCCATAAACAGTGCAACGAACTGATGGGCGACATGACCCGCCAACAGAAGGTTCGGTTTCGAAGAGGACTTGGGTTCGTCACGCGTCCGCCGATACGGCCACCGTGGGCCCGCCAAGCCCTCCACCAACACAAGGGGGAGAGACCATGAGTGCGGCTGAACTGGAACTGATTCTGAAAAAGATTTCAGATCGTCAGGATATTTATCGATCTAAAATCGAGAAGTGGTCGCGTCACGAGGACATGGGAGATGAAATTAAACAGGCGCAATTTGCTATCGATGCGTTCGATTACTGGATTCACGACATTAAATCGGCGATTAACGCCCCTCCTTAATCCGCCCGATCTCCCGGTCGTAAGCCTCGATAGCCTGGAACAGCGCATCCATCGGCGCGCGGATCGCAGCCGGTACAAGCGTCCACATCCAGATCGGTCGTGCATCCCGCGCCTGTCGCAGCTTGTTCGCCGCGATGATGACGGGCTCAACGATGGCGTCGAACTTGAGAATTGCGGCGGTGTAGGTGGTTGGGGTTTTCATGGTTGCGAGTGTGGCACGGATTGGGTAGGGTGTCGATTGCGAGCGGCGTGGAAAGCAGACACGCGGACTGACGAGCGTTCTGGCGCAACCAGCCAGACTCCACCCCGGACGTTGGAGCCGGATTGCCGGAGTAGCGCCCGGCCTCGCCGTTGAGGAGCCGCCAACGTATGGCCAACCTTCTTTTGAAGGAATCGAAACGCCCTCGGTTCACGCCGGGGGCGTTTTGCTACCACCCGCCCGCAACCAACGCCTTCTCAAACGTCTGTGCATACCCGGCGATCAGTTCGGCTTTGTCCTGCCCATTGATAATCCGCCGTGCTCCAACGTAATCCCCTGGTAGATAATCAGCCAACTTCTTCCCCGTGAACCGCCCGCGCTCCATGCCGTTGACCATCACGCGCGCGGCTTCGTGCGGCAACATGGCGTCATCCGGACGACCCGCCAGACCGTACTTCTCGTAGTTCGTCTTGCCCGTTAGTTGGACATAGCCGCGACCGGCATACTTCACACCGTCTCCAGGCGACAGATTCCCCAGACTGCGGGCGACACCGGGACGCTCTCCGTTGATGTCGTACATGCGTTTGAAGTAGGCCTCACCGCCATATTCCTTGACGGGCTGCATCGTCGCCGCTGTCTCGTGAAATGCTGTTGCCAGTCCATACGCAGCCCATGACACAGGCCAAGCCGACATGGCCTTCAGAACCTCGTTGAAGCCATTGACCTGCGATTGCGACATGGGGCCGAACTTCAGGCGCAGGGCGGCGAAGAAATCGGACGGCTTGATCAGCGTGTGCGCGGCCTTAATATCGACGTTCAGAATCCGCTTCAGCGCCGCCAGATCATTCGGCCCAAATACGCCGTCAATCGTGGTCCCCAACAGCGCCTGCGCGGCCTCTACGTCGGACTTGCTCACGAGATGAATCCTGAGCGCGTCGAGGACGGCGGCGTCCAGTCAGGAGGACGAGGCATAGAAAGGGGCCGGTTGGGATAGTTAGGGAGTGCGGGGGCGGCGATAATACCGGGAAGCGAAAGAGCCTTGCGGACTTCTTCACGAACAATGCGCCGGATTTCTTCTTCAGTCATTTCTTTTCCTCCGCAGCACTCTGCGCCACGTCAAGTGCGCGATCAGCACGATCCGCATTACGACGCGACCCGCGAGAAGACCCGATCCAGTAGGCGATGACGGACGACAGGCCAGCAATGGCCGCGCCCTGCATCTGTCCGATGGCTTGTTCCGATCCGGTGGGCGGCGTGACGAAGTATGTCAGGACATAGCCGCCAGCAAAGATGATCACGACAGCGATGGAGATCAAAACCTCCGGATCGCGCCATGAGGCCTTCTCGCCAATCTCACGTGCGGTCCGAATATCTGACATCACTTAATCTCCAGCGGCAACCATGGCGATTCGATAATCTGCGGCTCGCGACCCGCGCACAGGAAGTTTTCGCGCACCTGTACGGCATAACGCCCTCGCGCGACGCCCTCAGGAATAATCAGCGGGTAGATCGACGTGCTGCCCTGAACGGTGCGAGCGGGGACGGGGAGGCGCGTAATCGACCCCTTGGCGTCCATCAGGTCCGCTTGGGGTCCATTGGTGCAGCCTTCGGTATCGCGACGGATAGCGGTCGCGATCACGCCTGGAGGGGTGTCCACCACTTCGAAGGCGGAATAGCGGAGAGGGGCGGTTTCTAGTGCGCGGCCTGCGAGAATAGAGGCGATGGTCACAAGACCGACGACCGACAGCCCTAGGAGGGTCTCGCCAATGCCGAAACGGGGAAACTTCACGACTTCACCACCAGCGCCAGAAGCGCCCCCACGACGGACAGGAGCGTAACGCCGCACGCGCCGTAAACGATCTTTTTGAGGTTCGCTACGTCTTCGCGGATCAGGGCGGCGTCGCCCTTGGAGACAAAGTCCGATTTCATGGCGGTAAAGGCCTGACTGACAACGTCCGCGTGGGATTTCAAGGCTTCAGCCATGCGCGAAAACTCACGCTCGACCGTGTTCGACAGGCCCTGAATCTCCTTGCCTTGTTCGGCAAGCTTGATTCGAATGTCCATGTCGTTCGGAACCACGTTACTTTCCTCAGACACGTCTTCAGGCCTTTTCGGTGGAAAGCGGTACGCTGCAATCGGCCCTGACATCAGCAGGTCTATTGCTGACTCTGACGGGTTGACTGTTTGACCAATCGGTACGCCCAGCTTGCCAAGCGCCCACGCCAGCGCTCCGGCCCCACCAACGGCGAACAGAGCTAGCCCAAGAGCGGCATAGTCCGACAAACTTCCTACTCCCCGGCATGGCAATCAGCCCCAATTGCAAGATCAAAAGCGCGTTCAACCCGTGCGCGTATATTGTCCAGACATCTACCGCATTCCAGCGCGCTAGCCAATAAGCCCCGTGATTCAACAGCATAAGTGAGAAAACCGACATAGCGCCTGTGGCCCAACGCTCGCGACGATGAAACACTACAAGGAAGAACACGCCCATCGCCGCGCCAACCATGTCGATGGGCACGCGAAAGGCCAGGCCTTGCAATCGATCTGGCATGGCGTCAGCACACACAGTCAGCATCGCGACGACGCCCACTGTGAACACAAAAGGCCACGCCCGCCGATCCAGAAGACCGACGAGCGCGAGAACCGCAGCGGCTATGTAAACCGCGTAGATCATTTCTTCTTGGGCGCAGCCCGACCGCCGGTAGGCGGGGGAGGTGGGGGGTCCTTAGGATTCACAGGTCCCGTACGCATCGTAACCGGCTTTGGCTTCTTCATTTCTTGAATTCCTCTGTAATAAGTCTGCCGTCCTCCGCCCGCCATACACGACCGACCGAAGGAACTGAAATTCTTTGACAGCGTCCCGCCATGACCTCGCGTCTGGCCCATTTGAGAATCACGTTCATCACACAGTCCTCACTTTCACGGTTCCCGACGTATGATACAAACCGCCAACCCTGACACCCGCAGCAGCAGCAGCGGCATCACTAGCATACGACAGGCCCACAAGGAACGGCAGGGTAGCGCGACCTGCGTTGTCGATCTCAAAGGCTTCCGATGTACTGCCGCCACCACTGCGAACAAAAACGCGTACGCCGTTGCTTCCGGCCTGCTCTGGCGTGATCTCCAGAAAACCATCAGCAGCCTTACGGGCAACCGTATAGTTTTCTCCGGATACGCCCGATCCAATGCGAAGTTGATTAGGAAGTCCGATATTTCCGCTGATCTCCCGATCCGTCGCGCCGGTCGATCCGTTTACGTAATTGGTGGTGTTTCCGAAAATACGGTTACCAACGACTTTATAGGCGTTACATCCGGTGCCAATAGACAGCCCGACGTTGTTGAGCGTGAGTCCGTTAGATGGTGCAATCGTGCTGTCGGACAGGGACCAGCGAGTCGCATTGTTCCCGACGACAACAGCCGTACCGCCACACTGGCTAAGTGTGGAGTTTGCAATGTTTACGTCAGTCCAGCCCGAATCCCAATCGACACCGTTCGTGACAAGCGGGACTTCGCATCGGATCATGTCGAAACCTGAGCAGGTTCCGCCACCCGTATTACGGAGAATCACTCCGTTACCGCCGCCAGAAATCAGAGAGCCGCCGCCGTTCCAGACCTGAGTCATAGAACACCTGACGATGTCGCCGCCCAGTCCTTCGGCGCGGAGGGCGCAAGACGAACTGTCCAGGTAGCCGCCAAGAACCTTGAAAGACGAAACGGCCTTACCAGCAGTCGGAGCAAGATAAACCGAATTGACGGCCTGAAGCAGGTTGCAGTTAATGACAGAGACGTCACCGCACTGGATAGCCTGGATATTCGCCAGCGGCTTGTTCGCAGGATCGTGCTGTGTGGCGATATTAAAGATACTGGTTTCAACGCCGTTTGTGTCGATCTTGATGACGACCCCGGTTCCTGCCCGGAACGTGGAGGCGTATCCGTTTGAAAATCGGTTAAAGCTGGCGTTCGTGCCTTTCAGGTCAATCCCGATAAAGCCGTTGTAGAGATAGAAATCATCAACAACGCAGTTGGACCGGCCATTGATGTCGATGTAGGCACCGCCTGTTTTCGACGCCGTGGAGCGGCACTGAAACCCGCGCAAGCTGATAAAGTCACCATCGAACCGGAAAACAGTTCCGCTCGCCGTCGTGGATCGGAAAACGGTCCCCTTGTCGCTACGCCCTGCACAATCGATCCTGACGCTATCAGGCACGCCAACGACGGTCCCGATAGGGTAAGATCGGGAAGGCGGACGAACATCCAGACCGACCACCGCAGCGTAGTTCACGCAGTTCTGCCACGCAGCACTGTCGTCCGTGCTGTTGTCTCCTTTTGCGCCGAAGATTTCAGGCGTCAGGTGCGCAACAGAAGGCTTCCACCACTGGCCGTCCGCTGTCTGAAACCCCGCGTTGTTGCCTGGATTTGCTCCAGTCCGGACGTAGGACACCGGGCCGCCCCAATCCCCAGCCGTCGCGTATCCGTAAAGTGAGATTGAGGACAGAACCGCAACGATGGACGAGGCGACAGCCAAGGCTCGCGTGGGGTAGTTTCCCAGCGCCTGAACGAAAGTTTGTGATGACGCGCCAAGGTTTGAGCCGCTGGTATTTGCTCCTCCGATATTGGCAAGAAACGTCGCGGGCGAGATGATGTTGGAGCCGTCGATGAGGGCGCGGCCTGCGAGTTGCGCAGGAATGGACGCTGCGGCTGCTGTGGCGATAGCAGCGGCTTCCTGCGCATCAGCAGCGCTCTCAACTGCCACACCGACAGCCGTGTTCAGTTCGGCGTAAGCGACTGACGCCCCCACAGCGAGCGCTCCACCTTCAATCAGCACGTTAACGGAAGTGCCCCCGACGTTAACGGTTACGGTCTCACTCATCGCGTGACGCCTTCCAAAAGAATGAACGGGCCGCTCACGAGGTTGGTTGAAAACCCCGTCGCGTCGGTGATGATCATGTCGTAGGCGAAAACCGCCGGGTCAGATACAGGACTGGCGACAGGCAGCGCCTCAAGGTCTTCTTTCGCAATGAAAAGGACCAGTGACGAACCGACAATGTCGAACCGCGAACCGTTGGCCGTGGCGATCATCTCGACGTTCAGCAGGGCAGCACCGGACGCACCCTCAGACAGGCGGATTTGCATCCGCGCCGTGAAGGTCGAAAAGCTAAAGCCAGAGTTGGGGGTGTAGGTGCGGCGCAGATCGGCGTTGCGCGGTTCCTGGATTTTCGTTCCGCAGCAACTCATGTTACGCTCCCGCCCATGAAGATCATTGTGTTCCTGTTCCTCATTGCATCACCCTTTGCAGGGCCGGGCTGGGGGCCTGCGTTGATGGTGGCGCTGGCTGGGCTGCTGGTATACCTGTTCGCCCGAGACCTAGAGCGTGCTGAACAGCAGCTTCGTAGTACGGAACAAGAGCGGGATTCCGCTGTGCAAGCCGCGCTAGCTGCTGAAGGCTGGAATTGGCTCCACGCGAGTCAGTTGCTCGATACACGGCATTCAGGGCGGCTTGTGCGGGGCGGGAGTACAGAACCGAAGTCGCGATAACCGGAATCGCCAGAGTTCCCGCCAGAGGCACGCCAGCCGCGCCCCCTGCGACCAGCCCCGTAATAGCCCCGCGTGTTGCCGTACCGCTGTCTCCGACGCGCGAGGGGATGATGTTGCGACCCGCAACAGCAAGGTCTTGCATCAGCGCGCCTTCGCGTGCGTTAGCGGAACGCCCTGCACCACGTGCGCTGGCAACCCCCAACTGCGTCGGGCTGAACACGCCTTCTGTCGCCTGTGAGGCCGTGGAACCTGCGGCCTGTTCAACACGAACGAGGTTGGCGTACCCGCGATTGATGTTTCGGATTCGACCGGCTTCCGCTGGGTTCTGGCGCGCGACCAGATCGCGAACAACGTCCTGCGTATCGTCCAGAAGGCGGGACAGGGCGCGGTTTTGCGGATCAAGCGCTGTTCGGTACTCACGAGACAGCGCGCCAAGTTCGCTTTCAATGGTCTTGAAGTTTGCGCCCTGGATCACTTCGTCATCAGGAATGTTTCGGAACACCCTCTGCTGAATGATGTTGTCGAACTGACGGGCAAGCGGCTCCGTAAGTTCCGCCTGTGCGCGGTCGTTCAGCGCGCTGAGATCAATGTCAAAGTCATCATCGATACGAGCGGTCACACGCGGCAGAACGTCTTCGTAAGCCTGTCCAAGTTGACGCTGCGCGTTCTCGACAGCCTCATACCCGGCGTTTGTCCCCTTCGGCAGTTGCGAGCCGATAGGTGCGAGCGCACGGTTAATGGCGGCACGATTGAAGGTCTCCACAGACTGTTGACGCGCGCCAGCGATAGGCGACCCAACGAACGGGATAGAGGATGCGCCTTCCTCCAGCGAGCGAATCATGCCGCCGACTCCCGGCGTTGAAGCCAGCATCTGCCCCGGCGTCAGGTCAACACCCTCACGCGACAGGCGGCGGGCCGCGCTAGCGGGGCGGGCAGCGGCGTTCACACCCAACCGCGCCAGACGATCCGCACCAGCCTGCCCGATAACGCCTGTACCCGCCCCAACGAGTGCGCCCATCGCAGCGCCATCACCGCGATCCGCAATGTTCCCGGTGTCGTAACCTGCGCCAGAGACTGCGCCGTAGCCTGCGCCAACGCCCGCCGCGCGAGCCAGACGACCAGCCCCCTGCGCTCCGGCGATGTAGTTCCCGCCAGCAGCCAGCCCCGGCGTCAACAACCCACCCGCCAGACTCAGGCCAAAGTTCTCAATCGGGTTTTCCTGAGCAAACTGATCAGCCGCCGCGCGTTCGCTGTCTCGGGCCGCCTGCGCAGCCATAGAAGCCGACATCGTGTTCTCACGACCCGCGACACGATTACCGGCGTTCTCAAGCCCCTGACGGGCATAGGCGGACGCTCCTACGATCTCGTCAAGGAAGCCCAGCGCGCCGCCCTGTGTCAAGGCGCGAAGACGATCAGGGACGTTCTCCGAACGGGCGGTCGCGTCTGCAATTGCCGCCTGATACTCAGGGTCGCGCTGACGGGCTTCCAGTTCGGGGTCGTAGGATGTGACTTCGATAGCGCCAGACTCAGGCGTCGCGCGCGCTCCAGTGTCGGCATAGACGGGCGTAACTTCCGGGGTTCCGCCGCCGTACTTCGCCCATGGGCCACCCGTAGCTGGTTGAGGCGCAGCGCCGCCACCAGCGAAATAGTCCGCCGTCTGATCAGGAGAAAGCGGAGAGCCCTCCCACGCGACATGTACGTGATCGCCCTCGTTGATCAGTTCGCGAAACGGCAAGCCAGACGACCGCAACGACGCCTCAAGCTGCGCCATCGTCTGGCCCGAAGGGGGCGCAAGGTCAAAAGCCTGCCCGCGAGTGTGGTTGCTGTTTGCAGCCCCGCCAGCGCGTCGGTTACGCTCCGGATCACGATAGCCGCTCGTGATGCGAACGCCAGGAACAAGGCCGTTGATGGTCTCAACCGGATCGCCGGGGAACGCAGAAACTGGCGCGCGCTGCTGACGCGAAGGTGCACGGGACGGCATGGAAGCCGTTGCCTGACCGCCGTACTTCTCCCACGGACCCATCTACTGAACAGGCTCCCACGAGGACGGAGACGCCGGATCACCACCTTTGAAGCGGTAGCCGTCCTCGACGGTGCCGACTTGAGGACCAGACGAAGCCGCGCCCCCGCGTGATCCGCCTTCCAGTTCGGAAAGTCGTCCTTGGCGGAACCGCAGAGCACGTTCGTTAAGTTCGCGCAGACGGCGAAGTTGCGCACGAACCACACGCTCATCTCGCGGATTGCGCAGGATTTCTGTCGCGGCCCGTTGCGCGTCTCCTTCAGTCTGAACGCCCTTGTTCAGTCTCAGGCTGTCGTTGACCAGCTTTTGAACGGTCGATTGAAACTCTGCGAAGTTCGCGCTGTTGGGCGTCGAGATACCCAGTGCATTGAGCGCCTGTGACGTGGCGTTTGTAACCGGGCCCAGGTTCAGTTCTCCCGACTCAATCAGGTTGTCGATCCGATCAATCTCGCTATTAGTCGATCCAATCGCGTCAATATCGCCGTAATACTCCTCAACCTGCTTCTCCTGAAACCGGGTAAGAGGGCGGGCTTCCTGACGGCTTTGGTCATAACCAAGGCGTGCGTCGAACTGGCCTTGATCCTGCTCAAGGCGGCGTTCATCCAGATTCAGACGCGCGTCGGCCTGACGTTGATCAGCTTCGATACGAGCGATCTGTGCTTCTTCAGCATAAGACGGGCCACGAGTTGCAAGCGTGCGTGTGCCGCTGATGGGGCCGGTTTGAACAAGGTCGTTCCCAAACTCCAGAACGCGAGGGGCTTCGATTTGCTGACCCGTGCCGAAGATGGTCGAAACACCACCCGCTGCGGTCGTCGTCGGCTTGTACTGCGCCGCCAGACCTTCGCCTAGCGCCTCGCCGTTTGTTCGCAGCGCCAGCAAGGCTTGCGGACCAAGGGCGCGAGCGATACGTTCATTCTCTTGAGCAATGGCAAGCGCAGCCGGACGATCAGCTTCTGTCTGAAGGCGCGTGCGCTCTGTATCCAAAGCGCCAGAGAGATTCGGAGCCAAGCCGCGAAACAGGACGTTCAGCGCACTTACGCGTTCGCGCTGTGCGGGAGCCTGCGGACCCGACGCGGGGGATTGCTGTTGAGCCAGAGCCATCGCGAGCGCCTGATTTCGCGCAGTCCCGTTCGGATTGGCCGCGAACATAGCCTCGTCCGCAGCGTCGGCCTGGTCGGGCGCGCCAAAGAATGGCAGCAGAGAAGGACGGCGACGACCGGCCCCCATAAGTCCGATGATCGCAGATGGAGCGATAAGAGCGTTCGCCATCAGAGTTTCGCCGCCACGCCAAATTGCATACCGCTCGACTTTCCGCTGCTGGTTCCCGTGCTGTTGCCCGTCGTAGTACCCCAGTTACCCAGCAGCCCCAGACCGGAAAGGTAGGTTTGCAGCGCACTCAAGTCATATCCCTGAGCGGCCTGGTTCTCGCCAATCGCAGCAGCTTGGGCGGTATTGTAGCCTTGCGCCAGAGATTGCGCCTCTGCATCTGCGAACCCGCGCTGCGTCTCGCCGCGCAACAGCCCCCAGCCCGAACCGCCGAAAGCACCGGCAGCGGCGGCCTGTGCGTCGTTCGCGTTACCGGCGATTTGACCAGAGCGGCGAATGCCTGCGCTGATCGTGTCCTGATACGGGTTCAGGTAGTTTGCGACATCCGCGCCGCTGGTCTTGTCGTAGCCGCCGATCAGCCCCAGCGACTTGTTGAGGCCGCCTTGCACCATGCTCAGATATTCAACGTTCGGCGTGAACGTCTGAGTCGTGTTCTGCGTCTCCTGCTGAGACGTTTTCTGCTTGTTACCCCCGAATGACAAACCCATCAGTGCAATTCCTTGGCGCAGACCGACGCAATCGGGGTGAAACCGTGCTTGTTCATTACCCTATCCCAACCAATCCTACCACCCGTTGTTAGCCGTCCGCAACCGATTGAGCGCGCGTAGGCTTCAGCCTTCGGCAGCATCACTTCGGTTATCTCTTTCAGGTCGCCGCCACACAACCATAGGTGCAGAACCTTGACCCTTGGAAACTGAACAATCTCCGTCACGGCGGCGGATTTCTGCCCCAGCCACAGTTGCGCATCATCGTCAGCAACCATGCGCTCCACGTCCTCAATCGAGTGCGTCGCCTGATAGGCCAAAGCGCGGGCGATGTGGTCCTGCCACTTCATGGGATGACCTGTGGCGTCAGGACGCCGCCGATCAGGTACACGCGCCACGGAGCGCCGTCGTCGTTCAGCATGGTGATATAAGGCGCGGCCTCATCCTTCTTGATGTTGCCTGCGTCCGTCTGACGGACCTGCGTGCGGAACTGGGCCTCATTGTTCGCGTCATACTGTGGCGCTGGCTGGATAGGGGCGATGGTCAACGCTTGCCTCCAGGCTGAACTTCAAACCTGAAATCTCCCACGCGGAAGTCAATGTTGGGATCGCCCACGTACTCAACCTCAAGCTGGCGCGCCGTAATTCTCAGATCGGCAGGCGAAGTCGCGTCGTAGGGTCCATACATTGTCTGTGGACCGTTCGGCCATTGACGCGCGTAGAAACTCACGGCAACCGAACCGGCGGTGCGCTCATCCGGGATAAACCGCTTTAGCAGAATCACATTATCGCCCGAACCAATCTCAAGCGGACCTGTGCGCATCGTGGGCGAACGATCATCACGGGAGTTCGCAACCTCGTGGTCAAAAACGAGGCCGTCAGAACTGACCATGATAGGATATTGGAGGACGCCGTTCGATCCAGTTCCGCACGTCCGGTCCAGTTTGCCGGTATACCAGATCGATTCCATGTAGTTGAGTGCGACGTAGCTATCCACTTCCAGCGATGAGCCGGAGGGATACAGGAACCACACCTCGTTGAAATCGGGGTTCAGGACCGTGCAAACCTTGGACAACTGGCTGTCGTTGATGTCCGAGAAAACGAAGTCCTGAACGTCACAGGCCAGAGGCGTGACGTAGCCGTTGTACTGGAAGAAACCGTTCCGACCCATCCAATAGGCCGCAGACTGCGTGACGGCGCAGGCCTGACGCGACACGGCCCCGCAGCCCGACCCGACACGGGCGAACGTGTAAACGAACGGCGGGCCAACGAACGAAGCCCTAAACGCCCCTTCGTCCGTCAGGATCAGCACGCCGTCAGAAACGCGCTTGCCGAGCATGATCCGGCCTTGCGTCTGAAGCAGTTGGTCCCGACTAAGGTTTGTTGCCGTAGGGGTCCAGTCCGTGTTGTTCTGAAGCCCAGACCACTTGATATATCGAGGGTTAAGAACAGCCCCATCATCGGCCCCCAGCGCCATCAGGATGCCTTCCTGCGTCGTTACCAGCGCATAGGCGTCAGGAGCGCCAGAGATAGGCGCAGCGATAATCGTGGGGTCCAGCGTCCATTCGTACAGCTTGTTATCGCTGTCCATAACGGCGACAAGGTTTTCACCGAACGTATCGAGCGACCACGAAGAAGCCGGGATGACGTTCGTGTCGTCTGGCAGGGGCGTTCCGTAAATCCCCATGCCATAGACTGATGTACCGTATCCACCGCCAGATTGAGCGGTTTCTTGCCCTGAAACAAATCCACTCGGGGTAATATCGTGCAAATCCCCAGAACGCGTCATGGCGTACAGGTGATCGTGCGTGCCGATTCCGATCCACGCCTGCCCCGCGTTATCGCCCCACGTCAGCGCAGCGCGCGGGATGCCTTCCGCCTCGTCCGCCGACCTTGCGCGCCAACCTCCGATCGGCTGCGACACGCCCTGATACCACCGCACCAGATCGCCCGTGCGGTATCGGCCCTTGGAACTGTAATCAGTTCCGAGAGAGTAAAATCCGGGCGCTAGCTTGACTGAGATATAAGGCATCAGGTGCGCGTCAGTTCTATTTCCACAAAAGCCACGCCATAACCCGGAACGGCGCATTGCCATACGGCGGAAAGGGTTGTTGAGGCAGGCACGCCATTAGCGCGAAAAGCCGTCGATTGAGAAGACGGAGAAAGCGCGAAAATGGAAGCATCTCCAGATACGTAAGACCACGAATAGGTTTGCCCGGAGGGGGTAACGGTAGTCGTGCCAGAGGTTATCTGGCTGACTGACCCCGTAGCCATCAAAACACTTGGTGTCGCAAAAACAACCGCGCCTTGGGCCGCTATTGCTGCGATTACGCCGGTCACGACACGCCAACACCGGACAAAATCCAGACATTGGCTTCTTCCTGGATAAGGGAAGCGAAACCAAAATTCGCCAATGTCTTGTTGCTGTTCGTATTGCTTCCTGGCGTCGTTAGAGTAACGCCAACGCCTCGCGCAATCGTAAGCACGCCAGTACTGTACGAACGCAGAGGAATAGCCGTGCCGACCTGAAACACGTTCGGTGGGATCGTCCATGTGCGGGCCGTGGAGCCCGTCAGACGGATCATCTTGGCGGAATCGGTATTCAGAAACGTGCGATCTGCGTCAATGGACACGACAGGAACGCCACGGAACCCCGCAGAGAATTGCGACCCGGCGGCGACATCAGCAAGAACCTGATCTCCAGTCGATGTCGATCCGCTCTTGAGAACTGCGCCGGTCACAGCGGTCTCGTTCGCGTTCGTCATGGCAGCGAGCGCGTTGATGTCGGTGTAGGTCTCGCCAATGCGGTCATTGATGATCCCGCCCCAAACGTCGGCAGACGCACCAACAACAGGTTTGACGTTCTGGATGGTTGGCGTAACGGCCATTAGATTCTTCCGTTGAGAAGGCGCGGGAACAGGCCGACAATACGCGCTTTCGGCCCTTCACGATACGCACCGAACAGCAGATCGCTCAGCCAGCAAATACCCACGAACTGGAACATCAGGATGAGCACGGCGGCGTATTTCATCAGTTCGCTCCGATTGCAGTCAGGAAGGTATTCAGGCGCGCGTGCCATGCAGCGACCTGTGTACCAGTCATTCCCTCGCCAGAATAGAAGGCTGGCAACCGGTCGGCGGTGTAGAGGGTAGAGGCCCTGAAGACCGTTCCGTTGGTGGCGGAAACCGCCGTCGAGGAAATGGCGAGAGTCGCTACCAAACCACCATTGAAGTACCCGCGCTTATCGGTCGCGCCCTGCCTGGTGCCCGTTCTATGGCCTGTCCTGCTGCCGACATTTGTCATAAACACACTGCCCGTGCTGTCGCAGATATTGAAGCTCTCGTTGCCCGTTGTATTGCGAGGACGGATCGCATTCCGATCAGCGCCGGTGTTACCACAGTGCGGAATGATGCCCGCTGCGCCTCCTTCCAGATTGCACCAGACCCCCACCGTGGCGCTGTTCTGCGCATAGGTATTACCGGCGGCGTTATAGACTTCGCCTATGTCGATAAAGCCCGTCGATCCATCGCCCTGATAGCCCCGATCCGTAGTCCAGGTCAGTGCCCCGGAAACCGTGGCGATCTTGGCCGGTTGTCTCGCGTTGACGAGAGCGGCCTGTGCGTCGTGCCCTGCTAGCAGCAGCCAGTCCAGAGGCGACCACACGCCGTCCGCCTTTGCTCCCACGATCAGATCGTTAATCAGCCCCTTGCGTGTCGCGTCTGGCTGAACAGTCATGGCGGCAAAGTAAGCCGCCGCATCCGCGTCGTACGCAGGCGGCCCGCCCGTAGCGACAGGCAGCATGGCAATACGACGCGTCAGGCGGCTCATACCACCCCGCCGCCCATGACAGCAGCGGCAGCGGTGCCTCCCGCGTTCGTGCGCACCGACACGTCAGCCTTGGCCCACTGGCCCGCCGTCTTCACCGCCCCCGAAGGCCATGCCGTCAGGGTTGCGCCAGAACCCGCAGCGACGGTGACCTGACCGGCCCCAGATTGGGCGATGATGCAGTTGAATCCGACCGCGAGGCTGTTCGGGATCGTCACCGTGATGGCTGAGGCGTTCGCCAGATCAACGATCTTCCCGGCGTCCGACGCTTGCAGCGTGTAGGTCGTCCCGGTCTGGAGATTGTAAGTGTCGAGAATGTTGGCCTTGAGGTCCAGCGCTGTCTGTTGCGCTGTGCTGACAGGCTTGTTGGCGTCAGACGTATTCGTGACGTTGCCAAGCCCGACCATGGCCGCCGTGATGCCGCCCACCGTCCCCGTGAAGGTAGGGGAGGCAAGGTTGGCCTTCAGGGCCAAGGCCGTCGTTACGAACGCCGTCGTCGCCAGTTGGGTCGTGCTGGTCCCAGCCGTAGCCGTAGGAGCCGCCGGTGTGCCTGTGAACGCGGGAGAGGCCAGCGGGGCGTACGAACCCACTGGCTGATAACGCGTGTCCGCAGCCGCGCGATCCGGGATATCGGTCGCACTGGCCACGCCAATCGCGCGCCCGTTCTTGAGGGTTTTGCTGTTCGCGCCATTCCACTGAGGAAGGTAATCGGCGGTGTTCGTGGCGGGGCCGTAAACATCGCCGCCGCCTCCCCCGCCACCCCCTCCGGTCGCCCAAACAAAATCGTAGTCTGTGCCCGAGGCCTTGGTCAGAAATTGGCCCGTAAGGCCACCAGGAGCCGCACGCAGGTTGATGTCCTGCGCGATCCTTACGACGGTCTCGTTGAAGCTTCCTACGATCTGGTCATTGGTCGCCATCAGTTGATCACCGATTCATACAGGTCGAGGAAGTCGGCGGCCATGTTGGAAGAATTTTCAACAGGGACGTTGCGCGTCGGAGGCTCAATGTAGCCGTAACCGCCACCGCCATCCGTTAGAATGTTGTACCCGCCCGCATTTCGGCTCATGCGCGTCACTTCGTCGGCACGTAGAGACGTATTGGTCTGGACGCGCGGGTTATCGGCGTTGGCGGCCTCGATGGCTGCGTAAAACGGTCCCGACCAGTCCCAATCGCTATCAATCAGCCACGCCTTCCCCCACTTCAGCGCGCCGCACAGATAAACATCCGGGTGCTTCTTCAGCAGCCAGTTCGAACGACAGACATTAGAGAGAGGTTCAAACGCTTCGACGAATACGATCTCGCCTTGGGAAGGACCGGCGGGATGAAAATAAAGTTGCTCGTTCTGGATGGTGTAAAAACGAGGAGACCCCGAAAGATCGTGCGAGAGGGACGAATATTCCTCAGGTGGGATATAATCGAGGTCTTTTGTGCTTGAGCCGCTATTGATGCGAACGGCCTTGATCGTACCGGCCCCGCACGGGATGGATGCGATCTCGCCGCCCAGCGAGAATGGACGCATGGCCGTAGATTCTCGCGTGCGGATCAGGCGGCGCATCTCCGCTTCTGCGAGGGAGATGAACGACGGGATTTTTGCGGCGATGTCCTCGCGATCCCACAGGAACGACCGGATTTCGTTTTGCAGCGCCTGGTAGGTTTCGAAGCTCATGGCTGCACCTTACGAGGACGACCGGGGCCGCGCTTGATGATGGTGGTTTCTTCGGTAGAAACGGGCTCGAAGATGACGGCAGCTTCAGCGCGAGGCAACGAGCCTCCAGCGCGGCCATCGCCATCAAGGTCCAGCTTCAGCGGGTCAGCGCCGTTAAACTTGTCTGGCGCGTCGTACCAGTCGTTAGGAATCTCTTCTCCAGCACGAAATAGGCGCATCTCGTCGCCCCTCCACATCCATGCATCGAAATCATTCATCATAGAGGTAAGGGGCGACCATTACAGCCGCCCCTCCTTTCATCAGGTCAGACGAGTCAGGCCGAGGCGGGCCAATTCAGCGACAATCTGCGCAGTAGTCGCGCCGGTTGCGAGAACGTTCTGGACGACCGGAACAGCACCATAGAAGCTGATCTTGTCGTCAGGGGCTTGCCCAAGGCTCGATCCGTCAGGACCTTTGTCAGACAGTTGGTGGATAGACATCTTCAATCACTCCTTAGACTTGAGGACGCGACAGAGCCTTGACGGCCCAGTCTTCGTACAGAACGGCATAACCCGGCAGAATATCCAGACGGGTAACCCATTCATCGTTGATGATGTCCCAGTCACGCACGAGGCGCATCGAAACACCGTCCATGGTCTCACGGGCCTTCCAGTCAACACCGTTCGGCATTTCCAGATCAACCGTAACCAGGGTGAAGGCGTCCTTCTGGAAGAACAGGCCTTGGTCGTAGTTGCTGGAAGCGGTCGAGAGGATGTTGATCGGCGCGTTGTCAGCCGGGGCCGCCGTGACGTTCTGCTTCGCACCAGAGGTGACGATGGCCGGAGCAATCGTGATCTGGGTAGCGTTGGTTGCGTTGGTCGAGAGAACAACGAACTGACGCAGCTTGCCGTTGGAGGCCTTGGTTTCCGGGTTGACCTCGAAAACGCCGGTCATGGTGAAGACGGAACCGGCCGCGATTTGGCCGGTGCCGGTGTCCACGATCAGGGTTTGCGACGCGCCGGGAACCAGCGGAGTCGGAGACGACTGGTTCGCACCGTTGACCAGATAGCCAGTGCCAGCGCCAGCAAAGAAGCGGGGAGCGGTGGTGGATTCGAACCAGTCGAAGCCAGCCGCACGGCCCATATAGCCTTCCTTGTACTGACGTCCGATTTCGGTCTGGTTGTTGAACAGAGTCGAGGTGCCGTTGACGACATCCACGTTCTGCTGCGTGTTGACCAGAGCGAAACGATCCGTCGAGGGAGCAAGGTGGTTCGACAGGATCGCGCGGGCGTTCAGGGCGTCCGACAGGGCAAGACCGCCAGCGTTGACCACCGCGTTAGGAACGCGCGGCAGAACATAGGCGAGCATGTCGGTTTCCAGCGCAGCCGTCAGACGCGAGACGGCGGGCCGGATGTAGCGTTCCGAGAAGTCATCCAGCGTGAGGGTCAGTTCGCGCGAGTCGAACTTCATGTCCACGCCAATAGGCTGCTGGATCGTCAGGGGGATGGTCTCTTCGTTGACATCCTGAACCTGGGCGACCCGGCCACGACGGATCGTGAACTGGTTGGGCTTGCGGATGTTCAGGGTCTCACCGATCTTCGCGCCCGACTTGGCGAATCGACCGTTGTAGGACTTGTTGACGTTCCCGAGGAACGTGGATTCGTTGTGAAGGATGCGCAGGGCTTCCTTCGTGATGGTCGTCGGGGTGAGTAGGGTATTCGCCACTAGCGTTTTCCTTTTGCAGCGAGTTGTTGATTACGCCGACGTGCGAACTCTTCAGTCGAGAGCCCGTCATGGACTCCGGTCTTCGGAGCGCCACCACCGCGAACTGTGTTCGGGACGGGGGCTTTCTTGATCGCTTCGGCGCGTTGCTGGGTCTGATTTTTCCGACTGGCTTCCTTGGCCTTGTAGGCTGCGTGGGCGAGCTTGACGATTGCCGGGTCCATGAACGCTGCGCCGTGGCGCAGCTCATCGATTCCGAAGTCCGTCTTCACAAACTCAACCAGCTTGGCCCCAAGTTCAGGACCCCATCCGGGAATATCTCGCGCTAGGATCGCCTGGCCTTGTTCAATGAGCTTGGTCTGGGCTTCAGACTGCGCACTGATGACCTCGTCTCGCTTTGCTTTCGAGAGTGCTTCAGCTTCGGAAAGCTTCTGCGGGAGGGTCGTAAGTTCACGGAAGAGCTTGTCATAGGCGACAGGGTCGATCCGGCGCAATTCCTGCCAATCCTGGTCAGTCAGTGCGTGGATGTCGTCCAGTCGCCCCTTGATGGCCTTGGCCTCGACCGCAGCCTTCAAACTCTCTTCGGAAGCGGCTTCAAAGGCGGCGGCTTTCTCTTGAAAGCGTTTGACCTCTTCGGCGTGAATCTGGGTCTTGCGGGTGTAGTCCTCCTGACGAAGAAGGTCGTCCTTCAGGGCCTTGGGGACCTTGTACCGCTTGTCGCCTCGTTCAACTTCCTCGTATTCTTCCGCGTCGTCTTCGTCGCTAGGACTTCCGTCTTCGTCCGGGTCTAGCCCGTCTTCGTCGGCTTGGTCATCGACACCGTTCTGATCCTGATCGGTTTCGACTCCCGTGGGCTCGTCATCGACGAATTCCACCGGGTTGGTCGTGGGATCGCTCATTTGTTCTAATTATCCTAAAAAGGACGCAAGATAAAGCCCCTGCGCAAGGCTATGCATACGTCCTTGGGGCATCCCTTGGCTGCATGGCATTCTGTACGGCGGTCAGGCGCTCCGTTTCGGCGCGATACATCTCGACCTGTAGTTTCTCGCGCTCCAGCGCCGCATTCTCCTGCGCCTCCTGAGCTTTCAACTGGCCTTCCTGCGCCTTAAGCTGCATCTCGGCCTGCTTCTCCTGCTGCTCAGGCGTCGGCTGTCCCGCATTCTGTTCGGCCAACTGCTGGCGACGCTCGACTTCCTTGATCAGCTTGTCTACGCCGGGGGCATCGAAACTCTTGAGCGCGAACGGCCCGAAGATGTCGGCATATTGCGGCAGGGCGCGGATGAGTTCGGTGACGAAGGCGTTGAACTCCTCGCGCTGCGTGGTGAAGGACGGGCCAGTATCCACAGCGACGTCGTACTTTCCGACGCCAAGAGCGTAGATGCGGTTGATCTCGGCTTCCTGCTGCTGTTCGGCGGCTTGGGCCTGTTGCGCCTGTTCGGGCGAGCCAATCTGAACGGACTGCGCCTCACCCTCAGGGTCGAGAACCCGGATTACCCGCTCCGACGAATAGTAGTGCGGGATCAGGTCAATCAGGATGCGCCCCGCGTGTTTGATCCCGCGAGCCAGGTTGTCGATGTAGTGGAACGTCGAGACATCGCCTTCGCGCTGGCGTGCGTTGATGGCGACGCCGCTGGTCTCGTTCGACCGCGCGCCCAGAGAGGCGTCGTAGATACCCGTGATCGACTTGATGTCGTCGCTGGCGTTCAGGGCCTCTTGTAGCGCACCGGCAGGGACGCCGGAGAACGCCTGACGCTCGGGTCGTGCAGAGACGTTATCGGGATACGACAGGAACGCGTGATTCTCGCTGTTCGCGGTCGCCCACTTGTCCGCGTCTGCACCGTTAAACGCCTTCTCAGGCCCCACCCACGGGGCTTTCGGCGCGAGCGCAACCAGTTCCGTCGTGGTCGAACGCCAATAGTTCTTCATCCGCTGCGCGTCCTTGGCAGGGCGGATCAGGGACGAGAAATGGCGGCGGCCCTCAACAACGAAGTCCTGCCCGTACACCGGAATGATCGGGATCAGCGTCCCCGGCCATTCGACGGTCTCAAGAATTTCCTTGCCCGAGAGAATGTACTGCGTGACCTTGAACGAACGGATAGGGCGTGTGGCGACGACCGTAACTGGTTCCTGCATCCACACAGGCCCATCAGGGCCGATGACAGGCTGACCCGTAACGGGGTCGAGGGCCGGAAGCCCCTCTTCATAGACTTCGCCGTCAGCGGGCTTCTTTTCGACCTTAACGGTTTCGTTCGTGGACAGCAGCACCGCCCACGACTCGATTTCCTCGCGCTTCCAGTACTCAGCGATAACGGCGCGCTCATCGCCAAACCAGCTATTGCCAAGCGTGGACAGCGCGTCCCAACTTACAACGTCCTTGCCGCGATACTTCTTCTCGTAATCGTCCTCGCTGATCGAGTCGACCACGAAGCAAAAGTTCCAGTCGGCGGACGTGGCGTCGGTCGAAAACGGGTCGGGATAGACCGAAAGCGGATCGGCAATCGGCTCAATCACCAAATCCTGGTCGAACGTGTCGTCCGTCGCGTATTCGGCGTTGATACGGAAATAGCCGCGACCCGAGGTTACGGCGTAGTCAATGGCGGTATCGTACGCCACATCCGAGTTTGACGAGTATTCGATGTTGCGGATCAGGCCCGCAAGGATTTCAGCCGTCTTAGGATCAGCCTTACTGTCAACCGGCTTGACCTTGATCTGGGGCTTGTTCAGGCGGCTGTCATTGACAACCTGACGAACGACGGAGCCAAGCTGATCGACCGTCAGGCAGGGTCGGCCTTCCTGCTCACGCTGCTGGCGGACATTCTCCGGCCATTGCTCCAGAAGTTTGACGAACTTGATGTCGTCGATCTGGTTGATGCGGTTTTCGGAATCGACATCCTCACACAGGTCGAACCGCTCCATCGCCTCCGTGTGGATCGGGTCGCCGTCTGCGTATTCTTTGCGGTCTTCGGCCATCAAGGCTCCAGCGCGATCATATGAAGCGTACTGATAACCGGCGTCGAGTTAAGGGACAGCGCCCCCAGCAGAAGCGCCAGAAGGCCAGCAGAGACGCGGTTGATCTGGAACGTGCACTGCGTATTGGTTGGAACGCCCATGATCTGGACGTTGAAAAGGTCGGTCGTCCCACTGGACACCTGGACGATGGCGGAAACTATGGGGATGACGCCCGCATCGAACGGGGTAGGATAAACCCACGTATAGGTCGCGGCGGCTGACCCTTGCGTCCTGATCTGTTTGCGAGCCTTACCTGCGTGCGTGTGGTCCTCACGGGCGTAACGCGGCAGCGCGCCCTCGACACTGCCATCAGCAACGGCGGGAGGCGCTGCGGTTGCGGGAGCCGGGATGTTCCCCGAGTAGAACCCACCCATTACGCAAAGTCCGCAGCAAGGAAGGCGGTAGCGCTGATGGTTTTCAGAAACGGCCCTGTGGTGGAGAAGACCAGAACGATACCGGAGTTACAGCGAATCGGCATGTCAAAGTCGAAGGCAATCGTGGAGTTCGCCGCCATGACGTAGGTTTTCTTCGGGGTCGTCGCACCATCGGCAGGAACGGTGGCCGAATCGTACACCAGCAGATAACCCGCCGAAGCGCCGGAGGTGGCGTTGATCCCGTACAAGTTCCCTGCACTGGCTTTGATGATCCGCGATCCCTCAGCGACCGTGGATTGGCTGGAGCCCACAGCGGCAGTAGAGGCGGATGACGCGGTCGGCTGGGTCGATGTGGGGTTGGTGGACGTGCCGATAGGCGGCGAGATAACGCCGGTCGTAGGGTTAATTGACCCCACGTTCAGCGTAGGTTGAGCGGTTTCAAGGGGGCGAGGGTCCGCAAGGGAACGACCGACAACACTCATGCGAAAATCTCCGTTTGTCAGCCTATATCACGCACGATTATTGCGCGCTAGTGCGTTAGCCCATCCATGACCGTGCGCGACCGGCAGACTTACGCTGCGTGGTCAACGTCGGCTCCTCGTAGTGCACAGCCATCAGGCCGAAACTGTCTGCCCCGTTTGAGGCCCAATCGTGCAGAGGCCCCAGACCAACGCCGCGATCCTCGTTCCAGTTTTCACGATACGCGGCCAGTGTCTTGCGGCCCTGCTCTGTCGGCTTGTCGTTGAACCAGACCTTGTTGAAGATACGTCGCGTCGCCTCAATACGCATGTTCGCCGCGCCCGTCCCCTGGTTCGGCACGACCTCGACCTTGAACCCCGCATCTGTCAGGGCTGATTCGTAGGTGACGGTATAGACCGCATCGTGCTTAACGCCATCGTGCGGCAGAATGCACAGTGCGTTCTCATAGCCGTTCGTGCGCAGCCAGTTGACGTGTGTGGCGAGCGGTTGACCCACAGCCTCGTAATAGTCCAGCGCGTTGATCTTCTGGCCCACGAACTGGGCGATCCAGATCGTGCACGCATCGGCCTTGGCTCCTGTGCCGCCGATGTCCCAGTAAGCCCGGTACGTCATCAGCGGATCGTGCGGGACCTCCGTGATCCGTCCATCAACGCGAGCCTTGGTCAGGTCGCGGGTGTAGTACGATCCTTTGAACACGGTCTTGAACGCGCCTTCCCAGATGTGGTCGTAGTTGTCAGGGTCGTTTTCGAGAGCGCGGAGCCTGTCACGGTTCATCTTCGTTGTGAACCACGGGTTAGAGTCCCAGTTGATGAACGCACCTTTGATTAGGGGGTCAGCGCCAGACTCCCAAATCAGCCTAACATTCTTGTGGACCCATGCACGATCCGTTTCGGCGTTATAAATCAGCCAAAGCTCCGAGCCCTCCTCACGAATGGTCGGGATCAATTTTTCCCAGGCGTCGCCTTGGATATATTCCGCTTCTTCAGCGAAACAGATCAGGATTTTGGATTTCGATTTGATGCTGCTCAGATTGACAGACGTACCGGCGAAGATGAATTTGATTCTGCCAGAACGCGTCTTGATGTACCGCTCACCCACGTCATAGACGGACGAAAGCCAAGGATCGCCAAGGATTGCGTTCTTCAAGTCCTGAAGACTGGAATCATCCAGGCTGTTCATAAACTCTCGTATGCACAGCATCACGCCAGACATACCGAGACTGTCGTAGATCGCCCCGCGTGTCGCAAGCTGTTTCGTGAAAGCCCAGCTCTTACCGCCGCCCCTCCCGCCTACGCCAAATCTGATGTCCGCCTGCCCCTCGAACACAGGAATAAGCTTTGGTGGAATTTCAGTAGGACCGAGGGGCGACAGGCCGCGCTTAAAAAGCTCGATCTTTGCAGAAACGATCTCGGACAGGGTTATTTGCATTGGCGCAAATCAATCGTCGGGTTCGTCGCGACCTCAATTGGCTGACCGATTTTTAGCCGGTACACAATCGTTCCCCTACCGACGCCGGTGAGGCGGGATAGTTGCTCCAGCGTCATCTCCATGCCGCGATATTCAATCATGCGGTTTGAGCGCTTGTTGTTAGCCTGGGTGACGCCGTCCGTCCAACGACAGTTACCCGGCTCGTAGTTCCCGTTCGTGTCGATGCGGTCGATTGTCAGGCCGGGAAGACGTTCACCCATATCCTCGAAGAACGCAGCGAAGTCGTTCCAGCGATCACACACCTGAATACCCCGACCGCCGTAATCCTTATAATCGCTGTCGTTGGGATTGTTGCAGCGCATCCTCATGTCTTTCCATGAGCGGTACGTTCTACGCTGCGCTTTACACATGCCGTGCTTTGTGTTTCTGGCGACGAGCGTATCTCGCGCCAAACAACCACAACTTCTTGTGTGCCCCTGCATTAGCACGGGAGCGCTCGCGACTTTTTCATTCCCGCAATCGCACCTCGTAAGCCACATATGTCTGTGGGCTGGGGAGAAATCCCTCTCCACCAGACGAACTACAGTAAGCCTTCCGAATCTCTGACCAGACCTATCAAGCAAGGCCCTAAGCTTGCGGCCATCTGCGCCTTTTCGTTCTTCCATATGTATGATTTAACACACGGACCTCCGCATGACAAGCAAAAGACCCGCCACACTCAAGTGACGGGCCTCATGTAGCTTAGGGGTCAACAGTTAGGCGCTGACCTGTCCAGGCGCACCATCCTGCGCCACCCATCCCGTTAGCGAACTACTTCTTCGCTTCTTCTTTCCGGGCCTTCTCAGCCGCCTTGCGCGCTTCTTCGTCGTACTCGACGTCAGAAGGGTCGTAGGTCAGCACGGACGGATCGACCTTGTTCGCCTTCATAACGATCCCCGAAGCCTGGTTGGTTTCCTCGCGCAGACCCTTGGGGTTCAGGGCTTGATCGGACTTCTCCACGATCTCGCGAGCTTCCTCGACGGTGGGTTCTTTGGGATCAGTCATGGCGTTGGCTCCGATGGCGTTAGGTCGTGAACGGGTTGGGCTGGATCGGGTTCCCTACTCGACCTTCTTCGCCGCAAGCTCCTGAAGGAACTCGGCGCTGAACTGCGAGGGATCGACGCCCAGGATGGTTTCGGTCTTGATAGGCGAGTCGTCAGGGCCGCCACCGACGTGGGCGATCTTGTCGCCCCACTGTTTCGGGAACAGTTTCGACGCCATCCACTTGCGCGCGTCCATGACTAAGCGCGCGGTCTGGTGATCAAGCTCACCGCGCTCTGCCTTTTCAATCACCTGCTCAAGCTGTTCGACCTGGAACCGGGCAAGAGCGCTGGTGGCTTCCGCGTATTGGTTAGCCGCGCCGAGCTTCAGAGCGCGTGACCGGAATGTCATCCGGTTCATTCCGACCTTCTCACACGATCCGCGTTCGCTTTCGCCCGACTCGATCAGGGCGAGGATTTCCATGACCTTGTCGGCTTCTGGAACGTCGGTCGCCAGTTCGGCTTCCGTCACAGCGAAGCAAGCCCCGCACGATTGAGGATCACCAGCACGGCGATCAGGATCGCGATGGCCTGAAGCACCCACTTGAAGTTGGGCGAGATCATCGGGGCGGACTGGATCAGCCAGCACACGAGGGCGGCCACGATCAGGACGATGAAGGCGAGGATCAGGATGCTCATAGCGCAGGATTATCCACGGAAGGGGAGGGGTTGGCAAGTCCGATAATGTAGAAGTCTGCGCCACTTCGTCGGCTTAGGTGGAGCGCCAGACTTTAGGCTTGCGCCACCCTGATTTACCCCGACGACGGCTCCGCCTAGCGGGGTACAGGTGGCGCAACCAAAAGTCAAGCCCCCACCGCCGGTCCTGACTGAGGTGGTTTTGCGCCACCTTTGCGCCACCTTAAAACACAGGGTGGCGCACATCAGAACGGCGTGTTGTCATCGTCGTCAGGAGTAGATGACAGCGGGGTTTCAGAGAGAGGGCAGGCGACATGTTGGCGCTGTTTTCTTTGGTGATCGGGCCTGATCTCGATAACGAGTGCGCCACTCTTGACCCACGTATTGATAGCAATCTTGAGCGTATTTTTTCCCTTTTCATCCACAGAATCTATGCCCATCAGACGCCCAACCAGATGCCCGAACCAATCCGGAGACTGCGTGTCGTATCTGGTGAGGGCAGGATTATCGTATGCAGCCCGCTGAGCGATCATCACCGCGTTGTGGGGCAGTGCGTCGAGGACAGCGGCTTTCTCGGGAAGCTTGTAGTGAGCGACGACCCCGACACGGTCGGACTCTCCTGGCGGGCCGTTCTTGAGGTCCACGTCCACAAGCTGACGCCATTTCCCTTCGCCTGACCGGCGGGTCATGTTTGCCTTGCCGCTGGTGACTGAGAAGTATGAGAAGCGGTCCTCAAGGGCCATGCCGTCGATTTCCTTGGCGATGTCCTCTGGCATTACATTAAGCACGCGGGCCGATCTAACGCCCCCGATAAGAGCAGATGCGCCACGGGCGTCGTTAACGTCTGTCTGGTCCTTGTTTCCTCCAGACGGCTTTCTGACGTGGTGGACGATCTCCACGGCGCAGTTGGCTCGCTCAGCCAGCTTCCCGAGACGCTTGATGACCGCGTCAATGGCGTTGTTATCGTTTTCGCCCATACGGTGTGCAGACACGAATGGGTCGAGAATGAAAACGTCGATCCTGCGGGCGATGATTTCCGCTTCCAAATCATCGAAGAGGGTTTCATCCAAGGTGATTTCGCCACGCACGATCTGACCTAGGGTGATGGTTTGTTCGCGTCCGGTGTCGGTGAAGAGCCGTCCGCCGACGTGATCCGGCGTCAGTCCGTGGTGCATGGCGGCTGCGATGACGCGACGTTGGGTTTCATCCTGTGGGTCCTCCCCGTTCCAGTACCAAACACGGAGAGGCTCAGGGACGCGGACTTTGTCATCCTTGAGGAGGGATTGACCAGACGCCATGCACAGCGCCTCCATCATCACCAGAGATGACTTACCGATGCCGCCAGGCGAAACGGTGACTGACACGAAACGGCGGATTAGGTGGTCACCGTACAGCCACGCGCGGGGGGCGATGTTAAGTGGATCGACCCACTGAAAAGGCGTGGCGTGAACGGCGGTAGAGACGGGCTCCATAACTCCGGTTTCGTCGGAGTTATGCGACGCGGCGTTGATCAGGTCGTCAATCGTCCTGCCGTCACGCGCTAGCCAGTCGTCGGCACCGGCTTTTTCGGGTTGATCCGGGAGCCAGATTATTTCTGCGTGAGGAATCGTCCTGGCAACGCGTTCGGCCCATTTACGGCCTGTCGGGTCATTGTCCGGGTAGGCGCGAACTTTCTGCCCGTCGAACCAGACGCCAAAGTCCCCTGAGACGGGAAAGTTTGTTCCGCCGCCTGGAGCGGTCGTCGCCAGAAGACCCTTGGATCGGAGGTAGTCGGCTGATTTTTCCCCCTCAACCAGATGGATAGTCTGGTCCGCATTGGCCAGGATTTCAGGCAGGCGGTAAGGAACAACCGAACCGGAAGGCTTCCCCGGCTCAAAGCTGTCTAGGCCGTTCCAATGATACTGTTTGAAACTCTTGTCGGAATAGCGAGTGACGCGAAGGTAAGGCTCCCCGTCACGGTCCTGATATTCGTAGTGGCACACAACGGTCGGCTTGACCTTTGGTTTAGGCGCGAGGGAAACGCCCGCCTCTGATGCCAGCCTGTCAACCGCCTCTGTAAATGTGAGGTTTTCGGTTTCGGTGAGGAAGTCGATAGCGTCACCATGCTTTCCGCTACTGAAGCAGTGATAAAAGCCCTTCTCGTCGCTGACGGTGAACGACGGCGTTTTTTCCTTTGTGAAAGGAGAAAGGCCGACGTACTCTTTCCCGCTCCGCTGAAGCTTAACCGTGCGTCCGATAAATTCGGACAGCCTGATTTTTTGTTTGATCTCCGTGAGGATGGATTCCTCGATCAGGCCGCCGGTCATTTTGCCGCCCCGGAGACCTTTTCCATTTCGATCAGGTCAGTGAGGCCGACGAGACCAGCAGTCATCAGGTCCGGCCAAACGCCACGCGGTATGATATTGCGCGTTTTCCACATACGGATGGTACCGTCACGGTACCCGCACACATTATGTAGTGTTGACGGGGTTGTGCGGTCGATCCACTCGGCGAACGTCATAGAAATCTCCTGTTGCGCGGACCGCTGGTATCACCTACTGTGACGCAGAACGCAAGGAGGTATCGATGAAGCGGCCAAAGTTTACGCAAGGCATTTACCTCATCGCCAATTGGGTTGAGCGCAAATGCTATGTCGGCTCGTCGGTCAGAATGGAAATCAGACTTAGCGGGCATCGCTCATCTTTGATGAGGGGAAAACACCACTCCAAAAGGTTGCAAGCGGACTGGGATCGCTTGGGGGCAAAAGCCTTCCAATTCATTCACTGGGAGCAAGTCAGCGATCTTTCCGAATTATCTGCAAGGGAGCGGTTCTGGATCGAAAGATTTGAGGGGCAAAAACACTACAACAGCGGCGTCCCCGGAGATCGAGTTTATATAACTCCCCTTCAGATAACCGGAATAAAAACAGCTAAGGGATGGATTAGGCGAGGAGATCGCATTCGCCTTAAGCGAAAGGAAGAAACGGTAAAAGAAATTTACCTGCACCGGTCGCCTTTTTCTTGCGGGAAATTTGGTGCGTCATTTTGGTGTTCACGAGCACACATGGGCGGAAACCTGAAACGGTTTTTGGAGCAGCCGGAAAAATATTACGAGGTAACTATATGACCATCACCTACCACGAAGACATCATCCAAGGTTCCGACGAGTGGCACGCTCTCCGCCTCGGAATCCTGACCGCTTCAGAGATGAAGCACGTCATTACGCCGACGCTCAAGATTGCTGACAACGAGAAGACCCGCACCCATGTCTGGGAACTCTCGGCGCAGCGGGTCTCTAAGTACGTCGAACCGTCCTATATCGGGGATGACATGCTGCGCGGCTGGGAAGACGAAATCCTGGCCCGTGCGAAATATGAGGAAAAGACCGGTCAAGAGGTGCGCGAGGTCGGTTTCATCACCAACGACAAGTGGGGGTTCACGATCGGTTATTCGCCGGACGGCTGCGTTGTCGGCACGAAAGGCGGAATCGAGTGCAAGTCTCGCCGCCAGAAATATCAGGTGCAGACGATTGTCGAATGGCACCGCGAGAAGGTTGTCCCGACTGACTTCTTTATCCAGTGCCAGACAGGTTTGCTGGTCGCGGAGTGGGACTGGCTGGACCTCGTCAGTTATTCCGGTGGCCTGCACATGCCGATCATGCGGGTTTATCCTGACCTGAAGACGCATGAGGCGATTGTCATCGCTTCGACGGCCTTTGAGGAAAAGGTCGCGCTGGCGGTGTCGGACTACGAAAAAGCTACGGTGGACATGGTGTTGACCGAGCGAAAGATTGAACAGGAGATGATTTGATGGGCGATATGAGCGCCGTTATCCAGCCGAAGAGCGACCAACTCAACGCGGATTCCTTGCTGGCGGGACCAATCACGATCAAGGTTACGAAGGTCGTGCTTTCGCCTGGAACCGAGCAACCCTGTTCGGTTCACTACGAAGGCGACAACGGGAAGCCTTTCAAGCCGTGCAAATCCATGGCCCGTGTTCTCGTCAACGCATGGGGTGCGGACTCTTCCGGCTACGTAGGTAAGTCTATGACGCTGTATCGCGACCCTGACGTGAAGTGGGCCGGGATGGCTGTTGGTGGAATCCGAATCAGCAATATGTCCCACATCGAACGGGACATGGTGTTCTCCCTGACGGCGTCCAAGGGAAATCCGAAGCCCTTTAAGGTGAAGCCGCTGAAAGCCGCCGTCGCACCG
>Ga0247803_1000159_pt1 | contig 40575 bp, 32 predicted proteins | sample UWRJL014104B1_FD_180928 | JGI IMG/M metagenome (GOLD analysis project Ga0247803, IMG submission 180928) | Plant litter microbial communities from Arlington Agricultural Research Station in Wisconsin, United States - UWRJ-L014-104B-1 | ecosystem: Environmental > Terrestrial > Plant litter >... | reverse complement strand
AGTGGCTTGACCAACGCCGATTTCACCGTTGCCAACGGCGCGCTCAGCGGCTTGGCCACCAATGATGGCGGCATTACGTGGACAGCCACCCTCACCCCAACCGATAGCCTGAGCAACACCAGCAATATGATCACGCTGAATAATACTGGCGTACTAGATTCGGCTGGCAATACTGGAACCGGTACTACCGATTCCAACAATTACGCGATAGATACAGCACGCCCCATCGCCACTATCGTGGTGGCGGATACAGCCTTGGCTGCAGGTGAAACCTCGCTGGTGACCATCACCTTCAGCGAAGCAGTTTCTGGCCTTACCAACGCCGATTTCACTGTGGCAAATGGTGCACTCAGCGGCTTGGGCACTAGCGATGGCGGCATCACGTGGACGGCCACGCTCACCCCAACCGATAGCCTGAGCAACACCAGTAATCTCATCACACTGAATAATACTGGCGTGACCGATGCAGCTGGTAATACCGGTACGGGCACCACTGATTCCAACAACTATGGCATCGACACACTGCGCCCAACGGCTGACATTGTGGTGGCGAATACAGCCTTGGCTGCAGGCGAAACCTCGCTGGTGACTATCACTTTCAGCGAAGCAGTTTCCGGCCTTACCAACGCCGATTTCACCGTGGCAAATGGTGCACTCAGCGCCTTGGGCACTAGCGATGGCGGCATCACGTGGACAGCCACGCTCACCCCAACTGACAGCCTGAGCAACACCAGCAATCTCATCACACTGGACAACACCGGAGTTCAGGATTCAGCAGGCAATACTGGAACCGGTACAACCGATTCCAACAATTACGCGATAGATACAGCACGCCCCACGGCTGACATTGTGGTGGCAGATACAGCCTTGGCCGCTGGCGAAACCTCGCTGGTGACTATCACTTTCAGCGAAGCGGTTTCTGGCCTTACCAATGCCGATTTCACCGTGGCCAACGGCGGGCTCAGCGGCTTGGGCACTAGCGATGGCGGTATCACGTGGACAGCCACGCTCACCCCAACAGATAGCCTGAGCAACACCAGTAATCTCATCACACTGAATAATACTGGCGTGACCGATGCAGCTGGTAATACCGGTACGGGCACCACTGATTCCAACAACTATGGCATCGACACACTGCGCCCCACCGCCACTATTGTTGTAGCGGATGACGTACTGAAAGCAGGTGAAACGTCTCTAGTCACTATCACCTTCAGCGAAGCCATCACCGGTCTCGGTACAAATGACTTTACGGTAGCCAACGGCGCGCTGTCTGGCTTGAGCAGTTTTGACGGCGGCATAACCTGGACAGCCACGCTGACGCCGACTGCATCCACCACCGACGCCAGCAACCTCATCACACTAGATAACACCGGCTTGGTGGATGCCTCAGGCAATACTGGGACAGGCACAACCGATTCCAATAATTACGCCATTGATAACAATGACGCCATTGATAATGTTCGGCCAACCGCCTCTATCGTAGTAGCGGACGATGCACTGAAAGCGGGCGAAACGTCTCTGGTAACCATCACCTTCAGTGAAGCCATCACCGGCCTCAGCACAAACGACTTTACTGTTACCAACGGCGTGTTGTCAGACCTGAGCAGCTCTGACGGCGGCATCACCTGGGCAGCAATATTCACCCCAGCAGCCAATATCAGTAATGCCAGCAACCTCATCACACTGGATAACACTGGCGTAACGGATGCAGCGGGCAATACTGGCAGCGGCACAACCGACTCTAACAATTATCAAATCGACTCCGCATTACCGAGCGTAACCAGCGTGGTATTGGAGGGCACACCTACGGCTTCTGCGCAAACCGCCAAGTTTGTGGTGACGTTCAGTGAAGCGGTTAAGCAGGTTGATCTCAGCGATTTCAGCGTGATTACGAGCGGCAATGCCATAGGCAACCTGAGCGACATCCAGCAGATCAATGACCACACTTGGCAATTAACGGTTACCGGCATCCAGGGTAATGGCACGCTACGGGTAGATGTAAAAGATACAAACGATATTACCGATAATGCAGGCAACCAATTGCCCAACGGCTTCACGGGCAGTGCCAGTTTTAACGCACAGCAGCTGCCGGCTTTTCTACCCCCACAGGTACAACTACCCATCGCTACGCCAGTGAGTGATGCGCCCACCCAAACCCAAGCGCCAGTGTCTTTCATTGTGCTTTCGCCTGATGCAACAAGCATTGGCGCCCCCACTAACACCAGCCCCTTAACCACAGTTGAAGCCCCTGCGTTGGCAACGGTCGTGAATAGTCTGCTCTCCGGCGCCAGCAATTCGACGGGGAGTCTAGATACCAGCACGTTGGGTTCCGATCCTATCGGGATTGCAACCGCAACTAACAATGGCACGCCTACCTCGCAATGGAGCATGTCGCCACTGGCCAGCGGTGGAAATCAAAGTACTGGAACCACTACAAGCGCACCAACAGTTGACAGCCTCAGCCGTAATCAAGATAACGGCCTGCAAATCCTGCCAATAATGGGCACCGCCGAGCTTCAACCCGGCGTACCGCTTTATATTAGTGTGCCCAATACCGCCCAAAGCGCCGATGCAAATCAACAGTTGAGTGTGGATTTGCGTATGCAAAACGGGAAACCTTTGGTGAGCTGGCTGCGCTTTGATCCAACAACAGGAACCTTGGTCGGCCAAGCACCCAAAGGCTTTGAAGGCAAAATTCATATTCTGATTACTGTTCGCGATAGCAAGGGCAACAGCGTGTCGAGCATTATGGAGTTGGAATTTAATGATCGTAGCAATGACACTGATGCCCCACCCGTAAAACCAGTGCCGGTTAAAGACGCCCAAAAACCTGCCGCTCAGCTCATGGGTAAACCGGGTTTGAACGAGCAATTTGCGCTCTACGGTAAAGGTGCCCAGCAGTTGGAGACCGACGCATTACTAAACGCGCTCAGCCAATTGTCGGTAGTGCCCGCAAGCGCTCAAAAAGCCTAATAAACATTAACGGCTGGGGTTGGATACCAACCCCAGTTACCGAATTCAGAACTATTTTTAAAATTTTAAGGATTTTTAATAATGCTAAATACCCTACACAAACGCTTCTCGCCCTTAGTTACATCACGTTTTAGCACCCGCGCCACACATGTATCTGCCGTGGTGTTAGTGGCCGTTTTATCCGGCTGCGCGGTAACGCCGCAGGCGATAACCGCAAACGAGCGGAGCGCACAAATTACCGCCGATAAAGATGCCATGTTCGCAGGGCAAGAGGCGATTACCGGGCCAATTACCTTGGAAGATGCCATTGCCCGCGCACTCAAATACAACCTCGACAACCGCCTTAAACTTATGGAAGAAGCGCTGGCAACCCGCCAACTCGATAGCGCCAATTTCAATTTATTGCCCAAGCTAACCGCCAATGCCGGTTACAGCGACCGCAATAATGAGTACGGTTCATCGTCTATGGATTTGGCCACCGGCAATCAATCGCTGGTGCCCTCCACCTCGCAAGATAAAAGCCGCACCGCCACTGACCTCACCTTTTCATGGAATATCCTGGATTTCGGGGTGAGCTACTTTCAAGCCAAACAACAGGCCAACCAAGGTTTGATCCTGCAAGAGCGCCGCCGCAAAGTGGTGCAAACTATGACTCAACAAGTGCGCCAATCCTACTGGCAAGCTGTGGGCGCGCAACTGCTTGAGAACAAAATCAATGAGGTCATAGGCGGTGCTGAAAAAGCACTAACTGATTCGCGCACTATTGAACAAGAACGCCTACGCTCACCTTTGGAATCGCTTAGCTACCAGCGCCAAATGCTGGATATGTTGCGACAATTAGAATCCATTCGCGACGAATTAACGCAAGCGAAGCCGCGTTTGGCATCGCTCATGAACCTACCGCCAAACGCCGATTACCAAGTGATTATCCCCACTCAGCTTGAGATTCCCACAGTCACGGCGGAGCTGGGCAAAATGGAAGAGTTGGCGCTGTTAAATCGCCCCGAGCTCATAGAGGCCAGCTACAACGAGCGCATTAGCGTATTGGAAACGCGCAAAGCGATTGCGCGCCTGTTCCCCGGTGTGGAATTCAGCGCAAGCACCAATTACGATAGCAACAGCTTTTTGGTGAACAACCAATGGAATGCCACTGGCGTTCGTGTGGGCTGGAACCTCATGAACGTATTCAATATCAGTAACACCAAAGGCATGGCGAAAGCGCAATTAGAAGTGTCGCGCAGCCAACGCCTTGCACTGAATATGGCGGTTTTAACGCAAGTTCACGTGGCCTATCGCGATTACTTGGGCCGCAAACACCAATACGAACGCAATGCCCTGATGTTTGATGTAGACCAACGCATTCTCACCCACACCCACAACGCTGCTAATTCCAGTGCAGATAGCCGCTTACAAGAAATTCGCGCCAGCGCCAGCGCGCTTATGTCTGAGCTGCGCCAATACCAAAGCTACGGCGCACTGCAAAGTTCTTACGGCCAAATTCTGGCGACTATCGGTGTAGATTTACTGCCCAAAGAACTGCCTAGCAACGACTTGGTAGTGCTTAGCAGCGCTGTAAAGACAGCCGAAAAAACCGCCGATGCAAATTTCGGCACAACCATCACGCTCGTGACGCCCACCGCTGTTACCCCGGTAAATAAGGCAGAGAAATGAAGTCAGTTGTTCGTGTATCGCTCGCTGTTGTTATCGCTCACACAGCCCTGGCCGTTAACACGGCATGGGCACAAACCACTTCATCCAACGAGTTAAAACCTGCTGCCGCGCGCACGGCTGCTAACGAAAACCGTATTCGCACGCAGTTAAGCGCGCGCGATGCGGTGGTGCTATCCAGCGAGCTGGCTGGCAAGATCGCGCAATTACCTTTGCGTGAAGGCGATAGCTTTAAACGTGGCGATACCTTGGTTGGTTTTGATTGTTCCCTCAATGAAGCGCAACTGAAAAAAGCCCAAGCAGTCACGGAATCGGCCAAAAAGTTGGTGCAAGTAAACACCCGCCTTAAACAGCTGAATTCTATTGGCGAGCTGGAAATGCAAACCTCGGAAAACAAAGCCAAAGAGGCCGAGGCGGATGTGAATTACATGCAGGCGAGCGTGCGCAAATGTGTGATTAGCGCGCCCTTCAATGGCCGTATTGCCAGGCGTTTGGTGGCTAATCACCAATACGTGAATATGGGCACACCCCTGTTAGATATCATCGACAGCGGTCAACTTGAATTGCAAATGATCGTGCCGTCACGCTGGATGGCATGGCTCAAACCCGGTTTGAGTTTTAACATCGCCATTGAGGAACTGGGCAAAACCTACAACGCTAAAATCACGCAAGTGGGCGCACGCATTGATGCGGTTAGCCAAACCGTCACCATTACCGGAAAAATGGACGTTAACTCGCCAGAATTGCTGGCGGGCATGAGCGGCTGGGCGAGCTTTCCACAACCATGACCACTATGCATAAAGAGTCACCCGCACAAGACAGCAGCCGCATGCTCATTACACTGCTAGCGCTTAGTAAACGCGCGCGCTCCGCCAAAACCATTGCCGAACTTGGCTTTGTTATGGTCAACGAAACCCTGCAACTGCTGAATTATCGGCAGGCGGGTTTAGCGCTTACCGGCGGCATGCAGATTGGTAGCCACATCGCCGCCGTTTCGGGCACGCCCAACCCCGACCCAAACGCACCTTTTATTCAATGGCTCACCCAAGCGACTCGCAGCCTGAATAAGCTGGATATTAGCGCGCCGCAGATTATCGGCAGTGCAGATTTGCCAGAGCTATTGGCATCTGACTGGAACACATGGTTGCCCGAACATGGCTTGTGGTTGCCCTTTGTCGATACCACCTTTTCAGACAGCACTTTGGTAGACAGCAGCGGCCAACATCGCGGCGGTCTGCTGCTAGCTCGCGCAGAACCGTGGACTCACGCTGAAATAGCGCTCGCCACGGAAATTGGGCAGGTTTACCAACATGCCCTGCAAGCACTTAGCCCACGCCGCCATTGGCAACTTAATCTCCGCGAACGCTTAAAACCCACCCGCACCAAAGCGTGGGTAGCCGCTGCAATAGTCGCTATTTGCCTATTCCCGGTTCGCTTAAGCGTATTGGCACCTACGGAAGTTATTCCCCGCGAACCCTTTTTGGTTCGCGCCCCGCTGGATGGCGTAGTAGAACGGTTTTATGTTCGCCCCAATCAGCCAGTCACCGCCGAAACGCCTTTATTCAGCTTGGACACCACCGCCCTGCAAAGCCAACATGCAGTTGCGCAGCAGGCTTATATCACCGCTGAAGAAGAATACCGCCAAGCCGCACAAATGGCGGTTATCGACGATAAAAGCAAATTAGAAATGGCGTTGCGCCGTGGCGCATTGGCCGAGAAATCGGTAGAGCTGGACTACAGCGCCGAGCAACTTGGGCGCGTACAAGTGAAAGCGGAACGCGCTGGCGTGGCTGTGTTTACCGATGTTAATGATTGGCAGGGTAAGGCCGTTATGCTGGGTGAAAAGATCCTGCTATTGGCCGACCCCACCAAGGTTGAGCTGAGCATTGATCTACCCGCCAGCGACATCATTGCGATAGAACCGGGCGATAGCGTCAAGCTTTACCCCAATGCCAGCCCGGTGTCATCCTACAGCGCTAAAGTGACCACCATCGCCTACCACGCCGAAACGACTGCTGCTGGGATCTTGGCTTATCGTATTAAAGCAGAGTTAGAGGCAGACCAATCTCTACCGCGCATCGGCATGATGGGCACCGCTAAAATTTCTGGTAATCGCGTTCCGTTTATTTACTACCTGTTCCGCAAACCCCTCTCTGCCGCGCGTCAATGGTTGGGTTGGTAGCAGCGATGAGCAATCAAAACCAATTGATTCATCTGCCGCCTTTGCGTCAAGAACTCACGCTCATGCCGGGCTCACCCACCAACGCGGGTTCGCCAACGTGGAACTTGCAAGATCCTGTAGGTAATCGATTCTTCCAACTCACCTGGCCCGCGTTTGAAATTCTCTCGCGCTGGCACCTGGGCAACCCTGAAGCCATCGTTGAATCCGTTAATCAAAACACCACCTTAAATATTGAACTAGACGATGTAGACGCGCTTTTCCGGTTTTTATCGCAACAGCATTTATTGCTTGCCTACACCGCCGAAGACAGTGAACGCCTTAATCGCCAGGCCACTGCCATCCACACCAAAGACGCAAAGTGGCTGCTTAAAAATTACCTGTTTTTTCGCGTACCGCTAATTCGCCCCAAAGTCTTTTTGGAATGGTTTGCGCCCTATTTCGCCAAGGTATTCACACCCACTTTTTGGTGGGCGATATTGGCGTTGCTGGTGGTTGGGGTTTACCTCGTTTCGCGCCAATGGGATAGCTTTACCCACACCTTCTCTGGCTATTCGGGGTTAGAAGCGCTGCTCGGCATAGGTATTGCGCTCAGCTTCGCCAAAGTTCTGCATGAATTTGGTCACGCACTTACCGCGCACCGCTACGGCTGTCGCGTACCTGCCATGGGCGTCGCCTTTTTGGTCATGCTGCCCGTGCTCTACACCGATACCACCGATGCTTGGAAACTCAGCTCGCGCCGCGCCCGCATGCACATAGGCGCAGCAGGCATGCTCGCTGAACTGGTGCTCGCGGTTATCGCCACCCTCGTGTGGAGTTTTTTGCCCGATGGCCCGTTGCGCGCCGGTGTTTTCTTACTCGCCACCAGTACATGGCTGCTCACCCTCGCGATTAACGCCAGCCCTTTTTTGCGTTTCGATGGTTACTTCCTGCTTTCCGATTGGCTCAACATGCCCAACTTGCATGAGCGCTCGTTTGCAGTAGGCCGCTGGTGGATGCGCAAAAAATTATTCGGCTGGAACGACCCAGTACCGGAACAATTCCCACCGCGCCGCCACAAATTTTTAATTGCCTTCGCATTCGCCACCGCGCTCTATCGCGCTATTTTATTTTTATCCATTGCGCTCTTGGTCTATCACCTGTTCTTCAAATTATTAGGTGTGATTTTAATGATTGTGGAGCTGGCCTGGTTTATCGCCTACCCCGTGCAACGCGAAATAAAAGTGTGGTGGCAACGCCGCGCCGAAATGCGATGGCAACGCGAAACCTATCGCAGCTCTGCAATCGCATTAGCATTAATTGCATTGGTTATAATTCCGTGGCAATCCCATATTCGCGCCCCCGCGGTTATGGGTGCTGAACAAGCGCAAGGGCTTTACGCCGTCAGTGCCGCACGCGTTATTAGCGATAGTCTTGCGCAGGGCACGCCCGTCAAAGCCGGGCAAATTCTGGTGCAACTGGAATCGCCAGATTTGCAATTCAAATTAAAACTCGCGCAAGCCAAAGAACAACAATTGCGCTGGCAACTGGAACAGCAATCGCTCACCGCCAATTTACAAATCGCCGGGCCCGCCTTGCGCAAACGCTGGGAAGGCGCGCAAGAAACCGTAAACGGATTAACCGAGCGCGTAAAACAATTAACCGTAACCGCACCCTTCGACGGCGTAATTTCCGAACGTAACCCCGCACTCACCACCGGCGCATGGATTCCCGCTGGCGAACAACTTTTTCACATCACCAGCCCTAGCGGCATTAAAGGCGAAGCCTACGTAAATGAAAGCGACATGATGCGTTTAACCGAAACCATTTATGCAGGAAAAGACAAAAATTATCGCGCAAGCTTCATCGCCAACCAAAGCAGTTACCCAACACTTAACTGCAACATAGAAGAGATCGACCAATTAAACCTAACCCAACTCGACCAACCTTACATTGCCAGCCAATACGGCGGCAGCATCGCCACCCAACAAAATAAAGATGGCCATTTAATTCCACTGCAAGCAATATTTCGCGTGCGCCTAAACAATTGTTTAGCGGGCGACGAGAAAAAATCTTTGGTGCAAGAGTTAGCCGGAACAGCAAGTTTGCAAGGAGAGAGAAAAAGCTTTGTAGTCAAGGCGTTTAATAAAGTGGTAGCAGTTTGGAATAGTGAGGCGGGGTTTTAATCTCGCGATAAACCGTAGGTTGGTGCTGAGGAACGAAGCCCAACACTCGTACTCGCAGATTGCACGGTACCAATGATAAGATCCAACTATATTAATCGCACATTTTGCTTTACGGTTTGAATTAAAACATGGACATGTTGGGCTTAGGAAACTCAGCCCAACCTACATTAAAAGCGACTTATAATACCTAGAGAATAAAATGCCACATATAACCCAAATTGGTCCAAAATTAAGTGGTGTGCTTTATCATTACACAAGTCAAGCCACACTATTCAATATAGTTTCCACAAAGAGCATTTGGGCGAGCCACGTTTCATATATGAATGATGCGAATGAAATTAGATACGCAGCACAAAGAGCACTAAATATAGTCAACGCAATTGCAACTGATAACATTGAAAGATCAAAATTATTAAACCAGCTAAAAAATTGGTTAAGCCAATACTTGAATCCTACTCATTTTATTTTTTCATTTTCTCTATCTGAGAGCGGAAATCTATTAAGTCAGTGGCGAGCCTATACTCCTGAAGAGGCTGGAGTTAGTATCGGATTCAATGAAGATGAATTAAAATTGCATGCGAATAAATACAATTTTCAACTTGTGAAATGTATTTATCACCCACAAGAACAAGATCAATTACTATCAAATTTCATTTCAAAATTACTGCATGATTTTGATGCAAATCATTACGAGATTCATAAATCTCTAGACGGTGCGCCGGGACAAGAATATTACAAATTTTTAAACGGATACGCTCAAGGATTTTTATATGAGTTTGCAAAAATAAAAGATCCTTTATTTTCGGAAGAAAGAGAGTGGCGACTGCTAAGCAAATATTATAACACTTATGCACATGCTGACATTAAATTCAGAGCAAGCAAAACCACACTCATACCTTATGTAGAGTTTAATCTTAAAGATATTCGTAATGATGGAAGATTATTTGAACAAATATATGTAGGACCATCTTCCAACTTCAATTTGTCATTCAATGCTGTAGGTGCCTTCATCGGCAATCAAAATGCTTGCGCTATGACAATTAACTCACAGCAATCCATAAGAAAAATTTAAGCTATTGTATTTAATACGAATGCAGGGCTTCGTTCCTCAGCCCAACCTACGGCGCGCACTAGCTGATAAAATTAATAAAAACTAAAGGAGAATATTATGAAAAAAGCAGAATCCGATGAACTAATCAAAACCCTTAAAGATCGTTTTATCAAAAACATGCAGCGCCACGCCGGGCTTGATTGGGATGCGGTGGAAGAAAAACTATTAGCGTCGCCAAAAAAGCTTCAAGCGCTTAACGAAATGGAAAACACTAAAGGCGAACCTGACGTTATTGGCTACGACAAAAAAACCAACGAGTTTATTTTCTGCGATTGCTCGCCAGAGAGCCCCGCAGGCAGGCGCAGTATTTGTTATGACCGCAAAGCGCTTGATTCGCGCAAAGAGAACAAACCTAGCGGTAATGTAATTGAGATGGCAGCAGCTATAGGTGTTGAATTGCTTACAGAACAAGAATACCGCGAACTGCAGGAACTCGGAGAGTTCGATAAGAAGACATCGAGCTGGGTAAAAACACCTTCCAGCATACGTGATCTTGGCGGCTCGCTTTTTTGTGATCGTCGCTACGGCCAGGTTTTTGTTTATCATAACGGCGCCGAATCTTATTACGCGGCCAGAGGTTTTCGCGGGCGGTTGAGGATTTAATTACTACTTAATTGTACTAATCGCGATTTGATCTGACACTTCTGCTTGAAAGAAGAGAGCCACATACTACCAATCCGCTTATTAAACACAAAGCAGGTTTGCTGAATCTTGCGGAGGAGCTTGGAAATGTTTCTAAAGCCTGCAAGATTATGGGCTGTTTGCGCTACACCATTTACCGCTATCAAGAGCTGGCTCAAGACGGCGTTGTTAAAGTGCTTATTGACCGCAGCAAACGCAAACCGAATGTTAAAAATAGAGTAGATGAACCCATAGAAAAAGCTGTGCTGGATTACGCTATTAATCAGCTAGCACACGAACAACACCGCACCAATAATTAATTACGAAAAAAGGTATCTTTGTGTCCGGCAGCGGCATCCCCTATATTTGGGTAAGGCACGGTGTTGAAAACTTTAAAAGCGTTTGCATGTATTGGAAGCTAAAGTTGCATGAGAAGGCATTTGTAAGGGCAGCCAAATTGCTGCGCTGGAAAGGGAAAGGATGACGTAGCGGCAACTCGTCATCCTTTATATTCTCCGTAAACACGTTTAGAGATTAAATCTCTTTACCGTTCCACGTGATTGACTCGATGACGTCTGAACTAATATTTAATCCGACGCCTAGTAAGTAGTATTCATATAAAATATTCTCGGATATTAATGAATCTGGTCTAGTTGTTTTTCTTTTAACTTCAAATTCACAAACCCTTCGCATTTTTCCAGCACGATAGATATTTGTTAACCCTTTAAATACACGGTTATCCTCAATAAGATCATGCTGTTCGTTACGCCAAGTTTCAATTCCGTTTGTTGATAACACAGCTAAGACATTTTCGACATACGAAGTCGAAATTTCACCACCTACTGCAGATGTGAATACTATTTTGTTGCCGAATCCGTCATATGTAGTAGTGTTTGTATATGTACCTCCTTCTGGAATAGTTAAGGTACTGCCACCTCGACTTGAAATTTGAATTACTGATTTTTCCTCAAAATCCACCAAAAGCTTATCTACGTAGTTTGATACGGCAGGAATTGAGTTTGGAGAAAAGGATATCAGGTCACCATTAAATTCCCGCGTTAAAACTAGAAGCCCATTTTCAGCCACAGCTTTCTTATTTGAATATGTTAAGGTTTGCTCGAACCCCCAGCCTGTGCTATTACCATCCGAAGTGGTTTCTAATCTTTGTTTCATTGAATAGCTGTTACCCTCCGCGAACAATTCTGAGTTGAAACAAACTTCTGCCGTCAGAACATCAGTTCCGGTTGGTGATGGAATTCCATGGACACCTCTCGTTTTTACCGTATTTATTAACGCATCGTACGTTTTAGTGTCAGGCGAATTATCTAGTCCTGCTCTAAACTCATCCAATAACATATCCCACTGGTCACCAATTAAAAATGATTTTGTGAGAGGTTTAAATTCGCCAGCAGGAACCTTATACCCCATATCACTCAATCGAGCTTGAATCGATATTTGCGCAGCATCAATTTGTGGAATTACATCTTTCCATCCAGCGCTTGAATACCAATCTGCACTATTTTTACCGCTAGCAATAACTAGTGTAAGATCGGTTAAGGGCGTTATATTAACTGTGCCAGCTTCGCGGACAAGACTGAAATAAGTTTTTCCCTGTGATGTGAGTTTGAGCGCGCAAGGAAATGAGGCTTCGCCCAACGATCCGGTAAAATGTCCAGTGGAATCAGTTTTGATTGGGCTGCTAAAGCCCGAGCCGTCGGAACATTTTGCAGTGATTTCGGCATTCGCCAAAGCTGCGCCTTCTGCTGCAGTACCCTCAACTGCTACGGTTTTTTTAAAACTTATTGCTACTGAACAGTCTGCAATCATGGGAGCTGTTGTGTAGCTATTGTAATCCGCAGTACCAGCACCACAACCTGAAAACGTATTTACGGCAAAACCTGTGTCAGGAACTGCGATAACTTTACTCGTTTGCCCTGACATAACTTTTGCGTTTGGCAAAAGGTAACTTCCTCCAGCGGAGGCAGATACAGACACAGTAAAAGTAATTAATTCAAATACGCCTGTAACACTACAATTACCTGTAATCGCAGCTGTTGTAAAAAGATTATTAGTTAAAGCCCCTCCACAACCTGTCACAGACTTGATTCTGTAGCCTTCATTCGCTGTAAAGTTAAATGATGTGGTTGAATTAGCGCTGACAGTGTTAGTTGATGAATTAACTACCCCTCCTTCACCAACTGTCGCACTTACAATATAGTTGGTCGCACTTGGTGTAGATTTACCACCACCTCCGCCACATGCCACCAATGAAATTCCGCCACAAAAGGCTAACAACAATTTTAGGTTTCGCATATACACTCCAATGTATGTTTTTAGATTTATATCAATGTTTTTCATCTAACAAAAATCAATAGCTAAATTTCACACTAGCTATCCTAAATAACTCGTCGTTCATAAAAAAGCCCCGAACTAGTCGGGGCGTTTTTTTGCTAAATCACATCAGATTACTCTTCGGTAGATTCAGCGGCTGGTGCTGCGCCTGCTGCATCCGCAGTGGCTTCTTTGATAGAAAGCTTGATGCGGCCGCGTTGGTCTACGTCCAAACATTTCACTTTCACAACTTGGCCTTCTTTCAGGTAATCGGCAACGCTGTTTACGCGCTCGTCGGCGATTTGTGAAATGTGTACTAAGCCGTCTTTACCGGGCAAGAAGTTTACGAATGCGCCGAAATCTACGATGCGCACCACAGTGCCTTCGTAAATTGCGCCGATTTCAGCTTCTGCAACAATCCCTTGAACGCGGAAGATTGCTGCTTGCAAAGCTTCGTTGTTGTCGGCGTAAATTTTAACGGTACCGTCATCATCGATATCGATAGAAGAGCCGGTTTCTTCGGTGATTGAACGGATAGTTGCGCCGCCTTTACCGATGATGTCGCGGATCTTGTCTGGATGAATTTTGATGGTTTCAAAGCGTGGTGCGTTTTCGCTAACAACGTTGCGCGAAGTAGCCAATACTTTGTTCATCTCGCCGAGAATATGCAAACGTGCTGCAAGAGCTTGCTGCAGTGCGATTTCCATAATCTCTTCGGTGATGCCTTCAATTTTGATATCCATTTGCAGTGCAGTGACACCGCTGGTGGTACCGGCTACTTTGAAATCCATGTCGCCGAGGTGATCTTCATCGCCGAGGATGTCGGTAAGAACCGCAAAGCCTTCAGCTTCTTTCACCAAGCCCATTGCGATGCCCGCAACTGGCGCTTTCAACGGAACGCCAGCGTCCATCAATGCCAAGCTTGCGCCACACACAGATGCCATTGAGCTTGAACCGTTAGATTCAGTAATTTCACTTACTACACGCAAGGTGTAAGGGAAATCTGATTCTGCTGGCAATACTGCAGTCACGCTGCGACGCGCCAAACGGCCGTGGCCAATTTCGCGACGGCCAGTTGCGCCCATACGACCACACTCACCTACCGAGAAGGGTGGGAAGTTGTAGTGCAACATGAAGGCGTCTTTTTTGGAGCCTTCAAGGAAGTCGATGATTTGTGCATCGCGCGCGTTGCCCAAGGTCGCTACTACTAGCGCTTGCGTTTCACCGCGAGTGAACAAGGCAGAACCGTGGGCTTTGCCCAATACGCCAACTTCAACTTGAATTGGACGTACAGTTTTGTTGTCACGACCATCAATACGTGGCTGACCAGCAACGATGTTTGCACGCACTAAACGGTATTCCAAGGTGCCGAAAGCAGCTTTCACGTCATCCGAAGAGAACGCTGAGCCTTCAGTGGCTAACTCAGCAACCGCTTGGTTACGCAACTCACCCAAACGATCATAACGCTTGGCTTTATCGGTAATGCGGTACGCCATGCTGATTGAGTCAGCAAAGCCTTTTGCCAATGCATCTTTCAATGCAACATTTTCAACAGGTGCGGTCCAATCCCAACGCGCTTTGCCAGCATCACGCGCCAACTCAGCAACTGCTTGTATTACGGCTTGCATTTCCTGGTGAGCGTAAAGCACGGCGCCCAACATGGTGTCTTCTGGCAATTCTTTTGCTTCAGATTCAACCATCAGTACTGCATCTTTAGTGCCCGCAACAACCATGTCCAACTCAGAGGTAGCGAGTTGAGCAAAACTTGGATTGAGGATGTAGCCTTCAGCGCCGGTGTAAGCAACGCGTGCTGCGCCCACTGGGCCATTGAACGGAAGACCAGACACTGCCAAGGCAGCAGAGGTACCGATCATCGCAACGATATCTGGATCGTATTGTTTGTCTGTTGATACAACAGTACAAACCACTTGTACTTCGTTCAGGAAGCCTTCTGGAAACAGAGGGCGAATTGGACGGTCGATCAAACGAGACGTTAAGGTTTCTTTTTCGGAAGGACGGCCTTCACGCTTCAAATAACCACCGGGAATACGGCCGGCAGCGTAGCTTTTCTCTTGATAATGCACAGACAGCGGGAAGAAATCTTGCCCAGCTTTTGCTTCTTTTGAACCAACAACAGTACAAAGTACAGAGACTTCGCCCATAGTTACGAGAACTGCGCCCGTTGCTTGACGTGCAATGCGGCCAGTTTCTAAAGTTACGGTTTGGTTGCCGTATTGGAACTTTTTAATAATCGGATTCACTCTTTTATCCTTTGGTTAGTTAGATATTTTTCTCACGACACACTTTCGTCATGCCCGTAGGGCATCCAGTGACCTTCACTTTTTTAAGACGCTGGATCCCTTTCGGGGATGACGGCAACGTGCAAAAAAATCTTTAGATTGTTTTTACGCGCTATAAATTTTTTCGTTCAAGTTTTAACAATATCGCATCCTGCCATTACGCCGTTTCTACTCTCGTTGGCGCACAACTCCATATTTTTCAGCTCATCAAAAACAAGAATGCCCGCCGAAGCGGGCATGGATCAAATTAACGGCGCAGACCCAATTTTTGAATCAGTGCAGTGTAACGAGATGCATCTTTACCTTTGAGGTAATCCAACAGCTTACGACGCGCATTTACCATGCGAATCAAACCACGACGTGAATGGTGGTCAGCTTTGTGGCTTGCGAAATGGCCTTGAAGTTTGTTGATGTTGATGGTCAACAAAGCAACTTGAACTTCAGGTGAGCCAGTGTCGCCAGCGGCTTGTTGGTACTCGGATACAATTGCAGCTTTTTCAGAAGCACTCAGTGCCATGATATTTTCCTCAGTTAATATGCAATTAAATTACAGCCCGCCCGTGCATATTTACAGGTGGGTTGTCGCGGTAATTATCCCCCTTTACCTATGAGATAAAGAGGATGTCACCGCAGGCGTTTTATCGATTGGCAAATGCCGTATCGATAAACTCTTTAAGTAATTCGCACGCCTATGCATACGAACTACTCAGTTCACCGTCATCCCCGCAGGGGATCCAGTGACTTTGATTCATATTAGGGTCGCTGGATCCCCTGCGGGGATGACGATTCCCTATTAAATACAATCGCGCCCGTTAACCTTCGTTCGCCGAACGGTTAGCAATAATTCGTTTTGGGGCTACACGACCGTCTTCGGTCAGTTCGCCCAAGCCCAGAAATTGTTGGCTTGAGCCACCCGTTTCTGCACAAAAGACGCGCACCATATCACCTTGTTCACCAACGCGATAGACCTGTGGATCCATCACCGGGTTCCCTAGCCTGAAGTAGTGCGCGCTTGTTTCCGGCAGTATGATTGCAGGCAAACTCGCGACTGGCGCATCAGCACTCAGCAGGTGTTTATCCAGCGCTTCATAACTACCCTGCTCGAAGTCTTTTTCAAGATCTTCCAGCGTTATGCACTGCTCTTCTAAAAAGGGGCCAGCGGCTGAACGATGCAGAGTTTTTACATGTGCACCGCAACCCAAAGCAAAACCTAAATCTTCCGCTATCGAGCGAATGTAGGTGCCTTTACTACAGGTCACATCTACATCCACTTCCGCGCGTTCGCCGGGGCGAAAGCCTAAAATCTCTATCGCATACACCGTGACTGGGCGCGGTTGACGCTCAATCTCAATGCCATCGCGCGCTAATTTGTAAAGCGGTTGGCCTTGGTGTTTCAGTGCCGAGAACATAGATGGCACTTGCAAAATATCACCCGTGAGCGGAATCAAAGCTTGTTTCACGGCTTCGAGCGTGACGCCCGCTGCAGATGCTTCTGCCACCACTTCGCCATCGGCATCACTGGTGTTCATACGTACACCGAGCAAAAAGGTGCTGCGGTAGCGTTTGTCAGCATCCAGCAAAAATTGCGAAAACTTGGTGGCTTCGCCAAAGCACAAGGGCAAAACGCCGGTCGCTAAAGGATCAAGCGCGCCGGTGTGACCAGCTTTTTCCACAAAAAATAATCGTTTTGCGCGTTGCAGGGCATGGTTAGATGTCATACCTGCAGGCTTCATCAATAACAAGACACCGTCAACAGGACGGCCTTTTCTACGCGCCATTAAGCTTTCTCGCCGTCCGGTGTATCATTTTGCGAATGGCTGTCGTTTGCAGCGCTTGAATCTGTACTTTCACTCGGTTCATCATCGTGCTCATGCAAGCTATCTTCATGCACAGCGCGCTCAATTAAATAAGACAACTCTTGGCCGCGAATCGCAGTTTTATCATAAATAAACTGTAATTTCGGCACTGAACGCATGATCAATTCTTTGGCGATAAAACCGCGCAAAAAGCCGCTCGCCTTGTTTAGCACAGACGCTGCTGCCAAACTTTCAGCTTCATTTGAACCCACGAAAGTCACATAGACTTTAGCGTAGGCCATATCGCGGGTGACTGTCACCGCGTTAATGTTGACCAAACCTATGCGGGGATCGCGAACTTCCTGAGCAATCACTTGCCCTAAAATGCGCTGGATAGCATCGGATACGCGGTCTGATCTTGTAAATTCTCTTGGCATTCGCCACCTCAAAAACATCGCATTTAAGTGCGATTAAAAATAACAAAGCCCCGAACATTGTTTAGATGCCGGGGCGCGGGGTATTACGCAAGTCTTATAACTTACGCGCTACCTCTTTCACTTCGTACACTTCGATCTGATCGCCGACTTTAACGTCGTAGTTCTTCACGCCGATACCACATTCCACACCGTTACGGACTTCGTTAACGTCGTCTTTAAAGCGACGCAGAGATTCCAATTCGCCTTGGAAAATCACCACGTTGTCACGCAATACACGGATTGGCTTGCTGCGGTACACAGTGCCTTCAACAACCATACAGCCCGCAACTTGACCAAACTTGGGCGAGGTAAATACTTCGCGCACGTTAGCGATACCGACGATAGTTTCGATGCGCTCTGGATCGAGCATGCCGCTAAGTGCCGCTTTAATTTCGTCCAGCAATTGGTAAATGATGCTGTAATAACGAATATCCACGCCTTCGGTTTCAGCGATACGACGAGTATCTGCATCTGCACGTACGTTGAAGCCGACGATGATGGCGCCAGTGGTAATTGCCAGGTTCACATCGTTTTCAGTAATGCCGCCGATACCGGACGAAATTACGTTAACTTGAACTTCTTCGTTACCAATGTCTGCCAACGACGACAGAATCGCTTCGAGTGAACCACGTACATCTGCCTTGGCAACTACGGTCAGAATCTTCTTCTGGCCTGAGTCCATACCGGCAAACATATTTTCAAGTTTCGCTGCGGTGTGACGCGCAAGCTTCTCTTGACGCTCTTTCTCAGCGCGGAATTGGGCAACTTCACGGGCTTTACGCTCGTCAGTTAATACCACAAAATCATCGCCCGCACTTGGCGCTGTATCCAAACCGAGGATTTCTACCGGTGTAGATGGGCCCGCTTCTTTTACAGTGTGTCCACGTTCGTCGGTCATCAAGCGTACGCGGCCATAGCTTTGGCCGGCCAGAACCAAGTCGCCTTGATTCAAAGTACCTTGTTGAACCAGAAGGGTCGCTACAGTACCGCGGCCTTTGTCCAAACGTGACTCGATAATTACACCTTTCGCCGCAGCATGCGTTACCGCATTCAATTCAAGCACTTCAGCTTGCAATGAAATAGCTTCTAACAGCTCATCAATACCTTGGCCGGTGTGGGCAGACACTTCGATAAACTGGGTATCGCCACCGTAGTTTTCAGGAATAACACCTTTCACTACCAATTCATTTTTAACGCGATCCGGATCAGCACTTGGCTTATCGCATTTGTTGATGGCAACCACGATAGGTACGCCAGCAGCGCGAGCATGCAAAATAGCTTCTTCAGTTTGCGGCATGACGCCGTCATCCGCAGCCACTACCAGAATCACGATATCCGTTGCCTGAGCACCACGAGCACGCATGGCGGTGAACGCGGCGTGACCGGGAGTATCCAGGAAGGTGATTTCGCCACGGCTGGTTTGCACGCGGTACGCACCAATGTGCTGTGTAATACCACCGGCTTCGCCCGCAGCAACTTTAGCTTCGCGAATATAATCCAGCAGCGAGGTTTTACCATGGTCAACGTGACCCATAACGGTAACCACGGGCGCGCGTTGAACTGTATCACCGTCAATCTCAAGAGATTTTTCGAGTGCGTGTTCAATCGCATCAACACTCACTAAATTCGCCTGATGGCCCATTTCTTCTACCAACAGGACAGCAGTGTCCTGGTCGATAGATTCATTCATGGAAGCCATCACGCCCATTTTCATGAGACGTTTAATGATTTCGCCAACCTTAACGGTTAAGCGCGAAGCCAATTCAGACACCACTATGGTTTCTGGCACGTCAACCGAGTGAACGATTTTGCTAGTTGGCTTTTTGAAGGCGTGTTTGTTGTGCTTTTTGTGGCTGGCGCGCAAGTGCGTACGACGTGCTAATACATCGCTGTCTTCGCTCTCATCTGCAACAATATCTAACAACTCAACCTTACTGGTTTTCTTGCCCGCAGCGCCTTTCTTGGCAGTTTTGCCGCCGGGGCCGCGTTTGTTGCGTGAATCACTGCTGTCATCAGCATCGTCATCATGTTTATGGCTTTTCTTGTGACCATGGCCGTGACCAGCTTTCGCATCGTCAGCAGCAGGCGCAGCAACACCAGCCGGTTTCGGCTTGTTGTGTGCTGGGCGCGCAGCAGGAGCTGCGGCTGCGTCTTTAGGGACAGGCTTCTGCTCAGGGCGAGCTGCTACTGGAGCAGGTGCACGCTTGGCATCCTCACGCGCTTTAACATCGGCTAGGCGTTGAATTTCTTCAGCTTGACGACGCTCAATAGCAGCGCGACGCTTCTCTTCCACACCATCTGTAAAGGAGATGCGGTGTGACGGTGCAGGAGCAGCTGACGCAGTTTCTGTAGACGTGGGCGCAGCTGCTTCTGGTGCCGCTACAACGGGTGCTACCACTACGACTGGCTCTGGAATCGCTTCCACAACAGGCTCATGAACCAATTCAACCGCTTGCTCGATGGCCGTGTCGTCATGCTCTTCCGCTTGCACATCTTCATCATCGCGTTTCACGTAAGTTCGCTTTTTACGAACTTCTACGCTAACGGTTTTGCGCGCTGCGCCACTACCGGTTTTGATCGTCGTGGTGGTTTTGCGCTGCAAGGTAATTTTCTTGGGCTCGTCAAGCGATTCGCCGTGGCTAGTTTTCAAAAAAGCCAGCAAACGCTGCTTTTCATCATCAGATACACGCGCATCAGGCGACTTTTGGCTCAAACCCGCTTCTTGCATTTGTTTTAGCAATCGATCAACCGGTGCACCGACCGATTTGGCGAGTTCGCTAACTGTTACTTCTGCCATTGTTTTTCCTCAGGGATAGTTCTTGGCTCAAAATTGGGGCGTGGTTTACATTATGCAAACCATGGCTCACGAGCTTTCATAATCAGCGCAGCTGCGCGGGTGGCGTCAACACCTTCGAGACCTAACAAATCGTCTACCGATTGTTCAGCCAAATCTTCCATCGTGATGATGCCACGGCCTGCAAGGCTGATCGCTAATGCTTGATCCATACCTTCCATATTGAGCAAATCTTCTGCCGGAGCTACACCTTCCAAACGTTCTTCCGATGCCAAGGCTTGTGTTAACAAGGCATCTTTAGCACGCGCACGCAATTCTTCGGCGATGTCTTCATCAAAGCCTTCGATTGCCAGCATTTCTTCAAGCGGCACATAGGCCACCTCTTCAAGCGTGGTGAAACCTTCTTCCACCAACACCGCCGCAACATCTTCATCCACATCCAATGCATTCATAAAGATTTGGATGAAACTGCCAGACTCCGCTTGTTGCTTGGCTTGCCAATCGGCAACGCTCATGACGTTTATGTTCCAGCCAGTTAAATCGCACGCTAAACGCACGTTTTGACCGCCGCGGCCAATCGCCATAGCGAGATTGTCTTCGTTAACCGCCAAATCCATTGAACCCGCATCTTCATCAACGACGATGGATTCAATTTCAGCGGGCGACATGGCATTGATAACAAACTGCGCCGGGTTATCGTCCCACAGCACTATATCAACACGCTCATTGCCAAGTTCGTTCGATACCGCTTGTACGCGCGAACCGCGCATACCGACGCAAGCGCCCACTGGATCAATACGACCATCATTAGTTTTTACTGCAATTTTCGCGCGCAAACCTGGGTCGCGGGCAGCACCTTTGATTTCGATGATATCTTCAGCGATTTCTGGCACTTCAATTTTGAACAACTCAACCAGCATTTGTGGATGAGAGCGGCTCAAAAATAATTGCGGGCCACGGTTTTCATTGCGCACTTCCAACAACAAGGCGCGAATGCGATCGCCCATGCGGAAAATTTCACGGCCAATTAATTGATCGCGCGGCAACAAGCCTTCTGCGTTATTGCCGAGATCAACAATAATGCTATCGCGTGTTACTTTCTTTACAGTGCCGCTAATTAATTCGCCCATGCGGTCGCGATATTCATCGACCATTTGCGCGCGTTCAGCTTCGCGAACTTTTTGCACAATAACTTGTTTAGCGGTTTGCGCAGCAATGCGGCCGAAATCGGCGTTATCGATTTTTTCGCGATAAACATCGCCTACTTTAACATCAGCATTTTTTTCGAGTGCTTCATCTAAGTAGAGTTGCGTACCGAGTTCAGCCATGGTGTCGTCGCCAACAATTTCCCATGTGCGGAATGTTTCGTAATCACCACTGTGGCGATTAATATCCACTTCGATCACTGAATCTTCGTCAAAACGTTTTTTGGTCGCCATTGCCAAAGCGCTTTCAATCGCCTGGAAAATTAATTCTTTATCGACACCTTTCTCGTTAGACACTGCATCAGCGACTAATAAAATCTCTTTTGCCATTATTTAACCTCTGTTAACTCCTGAAGCTAATCGCAACGCGATTAGATAACGGGTGGCTGAAAATATACGTAAATTTCTGGTTTTAGTTTACGTATTCGCTTTAAAAAATTACTCAATGTGTTGCTGTATTTCGCTCAATTCGCACTTCTATTTATATTGCGAACTATTTTTCTTTAAGCCTTCTACTCTTCTTTTAAACCTTCCAGGCGAGAAACAATAGAATCAAAATTCGGTACAATGTTGGCTTTATCGATTGCGTCAACTGGCAACAAAATTTCTTTGCCTTCAACTTCGATCAGCACATCTTCATTTTCAACTTTTACAATCTTGCCCTTGAAGCGACGGCGGCCATCGCGCGCCATACGCAGGCGCACATTTACCGTTTCGCCCACATAGCGGGCATAGTGTGCAACGCTGTAGAGCGGACGATCCATTCCAGGCGATGAAACCTCAAGGGTGTATTCACCGTCGATAGGATCTTCTACGTCCATCACACTGCTGATTTGACGGCTCACTTTTTCACAATCTTCCAATGACACGCCCGCAGGTGCATCAATAAAAATACGCAACGTTGTGTAACGACCTTGCGTTAAATATTCTAAACCCCAAAGTTCACAACCTAATGACGCTACGATGGGCGTAATCATGTTGTGCAAAATTTCTTGCTTTGATGCCATGCCTTAAAACCTTCCCCGGTGGGATATAAAATTCAATCCAAACTATTAAGTTGAACAGAGCTCAAGAAAAACCCAGAAAACAAAAATGGGCACAAGGCCCATTCGATCGATACTGCATATGTGGTTGCAAGCTAACTTAGTTACTTCATAACAAGCTAAAACTGCAACCCGTCGATGGGGCAAAGACCTGCGCAAACGACACATACAAAAAAACCCCATAAAGGGGCTTTTTTTAGCTGAGAGGCTACGTTGGCCAACTCAGAAAATCTTTTAGTGGAAACTCAAACGGAATCTCACACTTTATTTACAGCTTTAACAGCGAGCTATAAATCTAAATTTGGTTGCGGGGGCAGGATTTGAACCTACGACCTTCGGGTTATGAGCCCGACGAGCTACCAAGCTGCTCCACCCCGCGTCCGTAACTCGATTTTGCTTACGCCTAACCGAGGTCGCGCAGTATAGGGATGTACCCTTGGGCGGTCAAGTAAAACTTTACAACTCAATCACTTAGTTTCATAACGCAGTTTGGCAGAACTGGATGACAACTAAGCTACAAGCTCAATCAAACCACGCTATTTAAAAAATTACCTACGCTGGGCGCACTTTTTACTGCCCCAATCTCCACCAAACGACGGCTAATATCAAAAGTAGCTTGAGCAGATTTTGCCAGAATTTCAGCGCGTTCTTGATTGCTGCGCTCCAAGTCTGCCTGCTGCTTATCCAGCTCGCGACGAATCTCTTTGCGAAGCGCTTCTTCTTGTTCAGCCTGTTCACGCGCTTCAAGCTTGCGAGCTTTTGCTTCTTCCTCAGATTGCAAAACTTGTTGCTGAACTTCAGAGGTATCTTTGGTCGCCAACTCGATTCTCGCATTTGCCTCTAAGCTGGCGGCCTGCGCGGCTACTTGTCGATCTTGTGGCGAAGGCTCGGCGGGCGCGCTTGCTGCCGCACGAATAATCTGGGCTTTACGCAACGTGGCTTCCGGGTCGCCAGAGACAGGTGCCGTGTCTATAGCAACTTCGCCACCAACCGCATAGTTAAGGCCATCCGGCCCACGTACAAATGAATAGGTGGGTGAACCCGCATATTGCCCGCCTGCCGCCGCATGAGCCTGCTCATGGGAGCGCACTTCACGATCAGTAGCGACTAACTCGGCAATCACGCTTTTTTGGTCAAGCTGTTTTTGCTGGGCAGCATCTTTGGGCTCGGGGTTTTGACGTTCTTGCGTAGAGACTCTTTCGCGCTCTATATCTTCATTGGGACGATATTCGGGGTCGCGGCGATTTTCACTGCGCGCTGAATTAGAGGACTGCTCCAAAGCTTTAAGACTGGAACTTTTTAATTCAGCCGATTCCAACCCAACCGGCTGACGACCAAGCGGCGCATAAGGTGCGACCGTATTGGCACTAGCAGATGGAATTGAGTTAATCACTTGAATCACCTTCCTTTACAAAACAGATTAAAAACAGGCTATGTCTCTAGAAAGAAAACTAAGCTGTAGTCTTGAGTAGCGTGCCAATGGTTTCATCTGCCGCTTTTACGATTTTGGCAGATGCATCAAAAATCTGGGTTTGTGCCTTAATATTCACGAGCGGCTCGACCACATCGTTTTGCGCTGGGTTATCACGCTGAGTGGTGCCCGCACTGACAATTTGCTGCGCCGAGCGTGAGATCTCCGCCTGACTGCGTTGCATGCCGATAAGGCCTTGATTTACGGATAAACCGCTTGATGCTGAACCTACGTCCATTATTCATGCCCTCGCAAAAATGATAGAAAGACTTTACACAGACTAAGTTTACCGCTAGACCTGACTAAAAAACAGGCAAAATTGCCGCTTTAGCGAGGATTTTAAGACAAGTTTGGATTAAGAATAAAAAGAATATAACCATGAGCAACTTATGGCTGCTTTTTGAACAAGCCTTGCTCGGTCTGTCGCTGGGATATAAATTGCGCCTGCTTGAACAAACCATTCGCCGTCAAACGATTAGCCACAGGCAAACCGGCACTGCGCAACGCTTTGCCACTCCACGTATTGCAATTACTGAATACACTGTAACTGTATTGCGATTGAAAAAACGAACCCATTGCATCACCAAAGGCGGGCAAGCGCATTAATTTACCTTGCACATCCACCGCGATAGAGACGTTGAAGTAAATGGCAAGCTGCCGCAAACCTTCATCGGTAATCGCAAGCGGCACTATGGTCTCAGCCGGTATTTCATCAAACGGTTCATAGTCGTAAGTCAGTAACTGCACTGCCGAATATCCAGAGGCAATCAAGGCTTTGGTGGCCGTACCCATCGACTTGCTTTTGCCCGTAAAGTAATCGCCATCACCCCAGCCGATTCGCGCATAGGTTTGACCCGCTAAATCACTGGCCAACTGCGGGTTTTGTGCTGCAAGGGCTTTGGCATCCAACAAAATACTGGTGTGAAAACCTTTGTAGATAAAATAGATAGTGTGCTTAGCATCAGCTACGGGAATATCCTGAGTGCGCGGCATAGAGGCGCAGCCCGCCAGTAAAAAACTTAGCAATAGAGCTGTAGCCAAAAGAACAAGGTTAGAATGATATTTCATAGGGATTATTGAATTATTTTTTTTAGTTCTGTTTCATCAAAATAGGTAGCGACCACAGCGGGAGACTGATCCGCCAAAAACGGCACCACACCCAAACAAGGCACTGGCAAGCGCGCGCGCAAGCTGTCGATATTTTCTTGCAGCACGGGCATATCGGCATCCACACAATTGGCAACCCAACCTGCCACCGGAACACCGTCACGAACTATAGCTTCAAAAGTTAAAAGTGCATGATTGATGCAACCCAAGCGAATGCCTACCACCATAATCACTGGCAGCTGTAAATTTTTAGCGAGATCCGCCAAGGTTTCGCGTGCGTTAATGGGCACGCGCCAACCACCCGCACCTTCCAATAACGTAAAGTCTGCTGAAGACAATACCCCGCGACAAAAGCCCGACAATCGATCTACCGACAAGCTACGTTTTTCTTGTTGCGCGGCAATATGCGGCGCTATCGCGGATTCTAGCGCATAAGGATTTATTTGCTCGTACGCCAAAGATTGAGTAATGACGGACTGCAATAACAGCGCATCAGAATTGCGTAAGCCGGCTTCGGTTTTTTCACAACCCGCAGCAACAGGCTTTAAGGCCGCCGTCGTTAAACCTTTATTTTTTGCTGCGATCAATAGACCGGCAGCAATTAAAGTTTTGCCCACATTGGTATCTGTGCCTGTAATAAAAAATGCTTTCTTGGCCGTTGTTTTTGAGATCATGGGGTTTTCACTTTCACGTAAAACACGTCGTAGGTGGCAGGCAATAAATTATTGCTTCGGAAATTTTCGTAAGCTTGCTTAAACGCTTGTATTTTTTTGCGCCCAGTCAACCCCGCTGCGCGACCGCGGTTTACATTTTGCGCACCGAGCGACTTTAAGCTGCGAGTTAAATCTGACAACTGCTCAAACTGCAGCACTTCCGGCTTATGCTGAAACTCAACGATTTGCAAAGCACTGGCCTGTAAATGATTTAATAACTGTTCGCGTTCATGGAATTGATTGACGTGAACAAGAGAGTCCACCTGCTTCCACGCGGATTTTAATTCGTGCAAGGTTGCCGGCCCAAGCGTAGTAAATATAAGTTGCCCGCCCGGCTTTAAAATGCGCTGCAACTCTGCAAACAAGTGCGGCAAATTAGCGCACCACTGCAAGGAAAAATTAGAATAAATAATATCGACTGATTGATCAGCAAAAGATAAAAACTCTGCATCGGCACAGAGCCATTGCTTTTGCTCTGAATGTTGCGTACTCGCAAACTGCAGCATACCTTCAGCAATATCCACCCCCACCACCAATGCTTGTGGAAATTTGGATTGCAATTGCGGCGTAAAATAACCCGTGCCGCAACCCAAATCTAAAACAACTTGGGCTTCTGGATTTGGCTCTAACTTTTGCAAAAGCGCTTCGCCTACTTTGCGCTGCAATTTAGCCACTGAATCATAAGTAGCGGCAGCACGACTAAACGAGTGCGCGACTTGCTTTTTATCTAACGCAACAGGGCAAACAAAATTCTGAATAGTTTGGGCGACTAACACTGGTTGACTCCAGTGCAGCGCATGCGCCGCGCCAGAAATAACTTGCACAGACTGCTGCGGGTTTAATTGCGTAAGCGATTGTGCCGCTACAGCAGGAACCAAATCATCTTTTTCAGCAAGCACATGTAACCCTGGTAAAGTCAATTGTGCAAACGCTTCGCGATTATCCAATTGCGATAATAACTCTAAAGCTTGCTGCCAATTCAGATTCATTTTATCCGGTTCGACCAGTGCGCGAACCTGCTTTAACAAAGCGCGCTCATTGGCATCGCCCTGTGCTAACAAACCACTGAATAATTTCAGCGTGGCTTGCGGGTCAGATACAAAGCTTTTATTAAACTGACGATTCACTACAAGCGGCATAGCTGTTTCGTAATCGCGACTGGCAACAAACTTAACGTTGGCCGCAAGCGTAATAAGATGCGATATTTTCTGCGGGTAGCGCGCTGCAATTTGTACCGCCAGCATTCCACCGAGCGACCAACCGATCAGCATGCATTTTTCTGGAAGCTGCGCTGCGATTAATGGTACGACTGCATCTAGCGTAAACTCAGGAATGGATTGGCTTTCACCAAAGCCGGGTAAATCTAATGCGATGACATTCGCGATATTTTGTAGCGCGGGAATTAGCGGTTGCCATGATTGACTCCCGCTGCCCCAGCCGTGCAACAAAACAATATCATCAGCTAACGCTTGTTTTTGCAGGGAGGGATTTCGCAGGCAAGGATAATAATGAACTGCAAGCGCGTAGCGATTTTCACTCATGCCCGCGATCACCAACATGAGTGTTGCCAAGAATATCGCTCAAGGCATTGAGCAATTGATCTACGTGGGCAAGCGTGTGCTCTGCAGAAAAAGTAACGCGTAAACGTGAGCTGCCCGGCGCAACGGTGGGCGGCCGAATGGCGATAATTAAAATACCACGCTCTGACAATTTTTCTGCAATTGCTAATGCGCGTGCTTCATCACCGATAATAATGGGCTGAATCGGTGAGAAAGAATCGAGCAACTGCAAACCAAGTTGCTGCGCACCCGTACGGAAGCGCGCAATTAATTCTTGCAAGTGTTGGCGACGCCAATGCTCTTCTTGTAACAGGCGCAAACTAACGCGGGTTGCTGCAGCGACTGCGGGCGGCATAGCAGTGGTGTAAATATAGGAGCGCGAAAATTGAATAAGCGTTTCGATTAAATTTTCACTGCCCGCAATAAACGCGCCGAAGGTGCCGAAGGCTTTTCCAAGTGTACCCATTAAAATGGGCACATCTTCTTGCGATAAACCAAAGTGCTCTACGCTGCCGCCACCGGTTTTTCCCAAGCAGCCAAAACCGTGGGCATCATCTACCATAAACCACGAATTGTTTTTTTGTGCGAGTGCGGCGAGTTCAGTTAGCGGTGCGCAATCGCCATCCATACTGAACACACCATCGACCACAATCAATTTGCGTTCGGCATCAGCTTTATCTAAACGGGTTTGTAAATTAATTAAATCGTTGTGTAAAAAGCGTTGAAAACGCGCGCCGCTTAAGAGGCCACCATCTAACAAACTGGCATGATTTAAACGGTCTTCAAAAATAGCATCGCCCTGCCCCACCAATGCAGTAATTGCACCCATGTTCGCCATGTAGCCGGTGGAAAATAACAGTGCGCGCTCGCGACCCGTGAATGCCGCAAGCTCTTCTTCTAATGCGTGATGCTCACTCGTATGACCTGCAACCAAATGCGATGCGCCACTGCCCACGCCAAATGAATTGGCAGCGCTTTGAAATGCGGTGATCACATCGGGATGATTGGCTAAACCTAAATAATCATTGCTGCAAAAAGCGAGGTATTGTTTGCCATCCACAACCACTTGCGGTGCTTGCGGTGAGTCAAGCACGCGACGCGAGCGATACAAGTTTGCAGCACGGCGTTCAGTCAGCGCAAAAGAGAGAACATTGTCCAGAGAAGGCTTCAATGAACAATCACTTTGCCGCGTTGTAAAACATGGAATCCATTGCCGCTTCTTGCAACTGGTGAACAATCGCCGCTTCCTGCTCGCTTTCATCTTCATGCACTTCATAAGCTTCGGGTTTAATGCCGAGCTTTTTAAATAGCTGCATATCTTTGTTGGCTTCAGGGTTAGGCGTGGTCAATAATTTTTCGCCGTAGAAAATAGAATTCGCGCCCGCTAAAAACGCCATAGCCTGCGTTTGCTCATTCATTTGCTCGCGACCCGCCGATAAACGCACGTGTGATTGCGGCATTAAAATTCTGGCAACGGCGATGGTGCGAATAAAATCGAAGGGATCTAAATTCGCTTCGTCGGCGAGCGGAGTACCTTCAACTTTTACCAGCATATTGATGGGCACAGATTCAGGGTGCTCCGGCATATTCACCAACTGCTGCAACAACCCGGCGCGGTCAGTGACTTCTTCGCCCATACCGACGATGCCACCACAACACACTTTCATGCCGGCTTTGCGCACATTGGCAAGCGTATCCAAACGGTCTTGGTAGGTGCGTGTGGTAATAATTTCGCCGTAGTATTCGGGCGAGGTATCGAGGTTGTGATTGTAGTAATCGAGGCCGGCATCAGAAAGTTCTTGCGCTTGCGTTTCATCCAACATACCCAAGGTCATGCAGGTTTCCAAACCCAAGGCTTTTACGCCTTGAACCATGGTGGTTACATAAGGCATATCTCTGTTTTTGGGCGAGCGCCAAGCAGCACCCATACAAAAACGAGTCGCACCGCTGGCTTTAGCCGCTTTCGCTTCTTCGATGACTTTTTCTACCGCCATCAGCTTTTCGCGCTCAAGGCCAGTGTCGTAACGAGCAGATTGTGGACAGTAAGCGCAATCTTCCGGGCAGGCACCGGTTTTGATGGAACAGAGCGTGCTGACTTGAACTTCGTTGGGGTTGAAGTGCGCGCGATGAACCGTTTGCGCTTGAAACATAAGGTCGCTAAAGGGCAAATCAAACAGCGCTTGAATGTCTGCGCGGGTCCAATCGTGGCGAATAAAAGGTTTGGTGAATGCGTTCATAGCGAAGATTCCGTTAATACGAGATAAAGCCATATTAACGGTAAGGATATAGCTGTCAACCTAAAAATGATTTTCAGGTTAACAGCTATGAGAATCGGGATTAATACAAGCTATCCGCGATCGCGCGAATATCATCGCGATGCATTACTACTATCTCCAATTCATTGGTATCGGTGATCGCATTGTGTTTATCAGAAAGCTTCTGATAAGCGGCCAAATGACTGATGGGCGGTAAACGGTTGGCGGTCATGCGGACTTTCAGTGAGTGATAAAGGCCGAGATTGATAACATCAATCAACCCAAAAGGTGCGTTCTCTGCCGCTTGCCAGTTACCCACTTGGCGTAAAAGCTGAATATATTCTTCATCGATTTCCCACTTTTCCAAAAGCGCAATTCCCAGGCTTTTGGCAAACTCACGACAAAGATTGACATAGGTTTCACGATCCGGCGGCGGAAGCTCGCCCGTTTTAAAGACCGACAGCACCGCTAAACTACCCACCTCGCTCAGAACGCTGCCTAACAAGGCAGAATCGGGAGCAACACCGCCCAGTTTTTTGGCGATAAGCGCACTCATACTGGCTTTGTTGACCAGCCTATCCCAAGACGCTGCGAAAATGCGGGTGTAGGCTTGGGTATTACCGCTAAAAAGGGATTTTATGGCATGCAACATTGTGACGCGCTCCACCTGCGTCATACCTAAAATTCGCACAACATCAAACACCGATTGTGGTGGCATATGGCTGTGCATCATCACACTGGAGGCATAACGCATTAGCAAGCGGCTCAAATCAGGGTCTCGCTCAATTACTATACTTAAGGTATTGGCGCAGCTATCGGGGCGAATTAGGGCTTGACGAATATCCTGCGTGATTTCTGGTAGAAATGGGAGCTGCCCAGGATCATTCAATAATCGAGACACGGCGCTTTTATAACTGGCGAAATCACTACGCTTAACTACATCCACAAAGTACACCCTTAATCCAATCAAATTTTGTACGCCGAAAGCTACCCTAAGCCCAAAAGTCTCTCTAAGACTAGAAGAAGCCGCAACAAATTCAATAGCGGCTTGGATATTCTGTAAAAATTGCTAGACTAACGCCTATAAATCAACCAAAAGGATATTTGGAAAATGCAAAAGCTCAACGCCACACTTCTGCGATTGCGAAACCTGAGCCAACATTTTTTACCCCGCCAATGTTTATTGTGCGCAAGCACTATTCCAGCAGGGCTTTTATGCCTTGGTTGTCACCTGCATTTACCTCATTTAGCTCATAAAAACCTGTGTAAACAATGCGCGTTGCCACTGGAAGGCCTCAGCCATTTTTGCGGCCATTGCCTACACCAACCGCCCGCTTTTGAGCGCAGTATTATCCCCTTTGCCTACCAATACCCCTTGAACGGTTTAATTCATCACTTCAAATATCGTCGTCATCTCACCAGTGGTAAATTGCTGGGTGAACTTCTGGCCGACAACCTGAAGCACCACGCATTGGAAGATGATAATTGGCACGCGCCAGACCTGCTGATCCCCGCCCCTATACACTGGCTAAAACGCTGGCAACGCGGCTTCAACCAAGCGGAATTCTTAGCGCGTTACATTGCCGATGAACTGCATATTCCACTGGCAACTCACCTGATCAAACGCACGCACAAAACACCGGCACAAAAAGAATTGACCCGCGCCGAGCGCCAACAAAACTTACGCAAAGCGTTTGCGATTAGCGAAAAAAATCGCCCCTATATAAAAGGCAAATCCATTGCGATTATTGACGATGTCGTCACCACCACTGCCACCGTGCGGGAACTGAGCCAACTGTTGATGAAAGCCGGCGCCAAAGATATTCAGGTCTGGGCATTGGCACGAACGCTGTGATCGCTCAAGCCAACCATCATGCGAAGTCGCCCTCCATAAAACCGTCATTTAAACGCGCTTAAATAGCACTTCTCAGACGAGCCTTCGTATTGAACAGGCAATAATGGTAAAAACTTGCCTGTAATGGGTTCAAGGCGGTAAGTTTTTCCCCACTTACCTTTTATTTCTGCGAAAATCCGCATCCAGCTTTTCGGCGCGCAAGCGGTGGCCTCAACCTTGCCCAGGCGTCTTTATTCGCAATTGCTTTTTAGCACTTGCTCTATTTGGAGGTTTCCATGAAGTTTCGCTTTCCTATTGTCATCATCGACGAAGATTTCCGCTCTGAAAACACCTCTGGCCTTGGTATTCGCGCACTCGCGGATGCTATGGAAAAAGAAGGCATGGAAGTATTGGGCGTAACCAGCTACGGTGATTTATCGCAATTTGCGCAGCAGCAATCGCGCGCCTCGGCGTTTATTTTGTCGATTGACGATGAAGAGTTCGGCGAAGGCTCGCTGGAAGAAACTGACCACGCGCTTAAATCACTGCGCGCCTTTGTGGAAGAAATCCGCTACAAAAACGCCGATATCCCGATTTACCTTTACGGTGAAACACGCACCTCGCGCCATATCCCCAACGATATTTTGCGCGAGCTGCACGGCTTCATTCATATGTTTGAAGACACCCCCGAATTCGTGGCGCGCCATATTATTCGCGAAGCCAAATCTTATTTAGACGGCCTTGCACCGCCGTTTTTCCGCGCGCTGGTTCATTACGCCAACGATGGCTCTTACTCATGGCACTGCCCCGGTCACTCGGGTGGTGTAGCCTTTTTGAAATCGCCTATCGGCCAAATGTTTCACCAATTCTTTGGTGAAAATATGCTGCGTGCGGACGTGTGTAACGCCGTAGAAGAACTCGGCCAATTACTTGACCACACTGGCCCAATCGCCGCTTCTGAACGCAATGCGGCGCGCATTTTTAACGCCGACCACTGCTACTTTGTGACCAACGGTACATCCACCTCTAACAAAATGGTCTGGCACTCAACCGTAGCGCCGGGCGATATCGTTGTGGTTGACCGTAACTGCCATAAATCGATTTTGCACTCAATCATTATGACGGGCGCGATTCCAGTATTCCTCATGCCGACGCGCAATCACCTCGGTATTATCGGCCCTATTCCACTGGAAGAATTTACGCCAGAAAGCATCGCCCGCAAAATTGAAGCTAACCCTTTTGCGCGCGCTGCATTAAATAAAAAGCCACGTATTTTGACGATTACCCAATCGACGTATGACGGCGTTATCTACAACGTAGAAACGCTCAAAGATATGTTGGATGGCAAGATTGATACGCTGCATTTCGATGAAGCTTGGCTTCCACACGCGACCTTCCACGACTTCTATAAAGATATGCACGCGATTGGCAAAGATCGCCCGCGCGCTAAAGAGTCGATGATTTTCTCAACGCAATCCACGCACAAATTGCTTGCAGGTTTGTCGCAAGCATCACAAGTATTGGTGCGTGAATCAGAAACTGTGAAGCTAGATCAGGACGCATTTAACGAAGCTTATTTGATGCACACCTCAACCTCGCCGCAATACTCAATCATTGCCTCATGCGATGTTGCAGCGGCCATGATGGAAGCACCCGGCGGCACAGCGTTGGTAGAAGAAAGTATTTTAGAAGCACTCGACTTCCGCCGCTCCATGAAAAAAGTGGACGCCGAGTTTGGCCAAGACTGGTGGTTTCAAGTGTGGGGCCCCGATGAGTTTGCCGAAAACGGCATCGGCGAGCGCGACGATTGGATTCTGCGCAGCGACGACAACTGGCACGGCTTCGGCAAATTAGCGCCGGGCTTCAATATGCTTGACCCGATTAAAGCCACCATCGTTAACCCAGGCTTATCCGTAAACGGTGACTTCAGTGAGTCGGGCATTCCCGCATCAATCGTCACCAAATACTTGGCAGAAAATGGCGTAATTATTGAGAAGTGCGGCCTCTATTCGTTCTTTATTATGTTCACTATCGGCATCACCAAAGGCCGCTGGAACACATTGTTGACCGCGCTGCAACAGTTCAAAGATGACTACGACAAAAACCAACCTATGTGGCGAATCATGCCGGAATTTGCGCAAGCGAATCCACGCTATGAGCGCATGGGTTTGAAAGATTTGTGTCAGCAAATTCACGACTTCTATAAAGCTTACGACGTTGCACGCTTGACCACCGAAATGTACTTAAGCGATATGCAACCCGCGATGAAACCGTCTGACGCTTTCGCCAAAATGGCGCACCGCGAAATTGAACGTGTACCTATTGATGAATTGGAAGGCCGCATAACATCAATTTTGTTAACGCCCTATCCGCCGGGTATCCCGCTATTAATTCCCGGTGAAATGTTCAACAAAACCATCGTGGATTATTTAAAGTTCGCACGCGATTTCAACGAGAAATTCCCAGGCTTTGAAACTGACGTTCACGGTTTGGTGAAACGTGAAGTGAATGGCAAGCGTGGCTATTTCGTAGATTGTGTTAAATAGGTTGTTGACTGTGTTAAATAGTTTGTGGATTGAGTGAAGCAGTAATCCCTTCAGCTGCTTCACGCTCAGGGCGAACGGATGATTTACTAGGGCGCGATTATCGCGCCCTTTTTATTTAAGAAAGAATTAATCGGAATTGCCATGAGCAACAAAATCGAATCAGAAGCGCCTCCCGTTGTACACACGCCACAATCACATCCTTACGAAAAGCTAAGCCCAGATTTGGTGATGGACGCGGTAGAGGCCAATGGTTTTTTAACCGATGCACGAATCCTAGCGTTAAACTCGTACGAGAACCGTGTTTACCAAGTGGGCATTGAAGACGGCAGCCCGATCATTGCAAAATTTTATCGCCCAGAGCGCTGGACGCGCGACCAAATTTTAGAAGAACACAGTTTCACTCAAGCGTTAAAAGAATTAGAAATTTCTGTGGTTGCGCCGCTCATTGATGAAACAGGTAACACGCTGCAACACTACAAAGGTTTTGATTTCGCGCTCTTTGCTCGCCAAGGTGGCCACGCGCCAAACCTTGATGATTTTGATTCGCTGCTAATGATTGGTCGCTGCCTTGGCCGCATTCACGCTATGGGGCAAGCGCAACCGTTCCAGTATCGCCCATCAATAACGGTGCAAAATTTTGCACGCGAATCTTACGAGTTTTTGCTTAACAACAATTTCATTCCAGCGAATCAGTTAGAAAATTATAAACGCGTTGGTGCCGATATTATTATTCAATGTGATGCACTTTTTGATCGGGTGAAATACAACCCCATTCGTTTACACGGTGACTGCCATCCCGGCAATGTATTGTGGCGCGAAGGCGTGCCGCACTTTGTAGACTTTGACGATGCTCGCACCGGCCCTGCGGTTCAAGATCTCTGGATGCTGCTCACGGGCGAGCGCGATAATCAGCGTTTGCAATTGAGTGAAATGTTAGATGGCTACCAAGAATTTTGCGATTTTGATTTGGCTGAACTGCAACTCATAGAAGCCCTGCGCAGTTTGCGCATTATGCACTACAGCGCATGGCTCGCGCGGCGTTGGAGCGACCCCGCATTCCCACGCTATTTCCCGTGGTTTAATACCGAGCACTATTGGTCACAACACATATTGGAATTGCGCGAGCAATTGGCAGCACTGCAAGAACCGCCGCTGGCGATATTCTAAGTAAAAAAGGCGAACTTCTCAGTTCGCCTTTTTTATGCGGATGGAAAAGCATGTAATTCAGCGTAAGTGACATGCGCTCGATCAACTGCTAGGCTTCGTAAAATTTATTCGTGTAGGTTGCGGGTAAGGCTGAGCTTGCGAAGGCTGCACCCCAACAGCTCTTTGGTTACACAGGCACGGTAAAAATACCATGCGGTTAAAGTTTGCGTTGTAAATAAGTCAGAAGTGTTGGAGTGCGCAAGCTTACCCCAACCTACGAGTTGCATAAAAAATAGATCTGGATATATGCGGCCGGAAAGCAAAAAGATACTAAATAGAAATGCGGACATGTAGCTGTGGTCATTTATCAATCTGTTAGGCAATCAAAAGAGGGAACATCTATGTCGGAAGAAAACACAAATAACGATGAATTGACACCGGAAACAATAAAAAAGCCAGTTAAGAAAAAGGCTGCCGCTCTAACAAAAGCAAAACGAACATTTCCTCAACATTCAATTGAGGAGTGTCGCAAAGTTGCAGATACAATAAAGCAATTTAATGCTGGCAATCCGTGGGCACCAAAAGACGTAGCTGCATCTTTACAAATGGGAATGAGTAACAATTTTTTCTATTTGACTGCTGCAGCTAGAGATTATGGAATAACAATTGGAACTCGTGATACGGATAAAATTGAGCTTTCAGAGCTTGGGCGAAAATTGGTTTATCCAAAAAGTTCAACTGAAGAAGCTGAGGCAATACAGGCATCTTTTAAAAGTGTCGAATTATTTAAAAAAGTTTTCGAATATTATCAAGGAGAAAACCTACCTGAAATACAATATTTGAAAAACACGCTAAAAACAGAATTCGGAGTTGCGGAAGAATACCAAGATGATTTTCATGTAATTTATCAAAAGAATTTAAATTATTTAAAATCAAAAGGTGATCTGCCGAGTAATCCCTCTATTGAAAACAACTCAAAAAATAAAAGCACCTCTATTATTCTTGGTGAGTCTACTCGTTCTGGAACATTAGTCGCCTTTGTTGCAATGCCATTTTCGGAAAAAACATCAGCGTATCCCAAAGGATATTTTGATGAAGTATTAAAACATTTAATTACACCTGCGGCCGTTAACGCAAATTTTAATGCACACACTGCGAAGAAGGCTGGGAGTGAAGTAATTCAATCTACGATTGTTAATGATCTCGATGCAGCTGATTTGGTAATTGTTGACCTGACTGAGCACAACCCTAATGTGCTATTTGAACTCGGCATGAGAATCGCTTTTAACAAACCCGTATGCCTGATAAGAGCCAAGGGAACAGCTGCTATATTTGATATAGATCACATGCTTCGTGTTTATGATTACAATCCGTGTTTATGGCCAACCACTATTGAAATTGATGTTCCAGCGTTAACGGAGCACATTTTAGAAACCTGGAAAAATAGGGACTCAGAGCGATCTTATCTGAGCATTTTGCGAGACAGCAAATAATGCCCCCAAGTCGTTTCAGCTCGCACTTTTCGTGTACTGAGGGAAAAATTGGGGGCAGAGTGAAATTAGATTAGAAGGCGTTTTCATCTGAGCCATTTTTATTTTTAATTTTACTTTGGCCTCATTTAACCAAGAGCTGGATCCCCGCTCCGCGAGGATGACGATTCCCTATTAAATAAAACCCTACTTCAACCTCGGCAACAATGCCTGAAACATCAACAACCGGCTGGGCAATATTCTAAACAAAAAAGGCGAACCTCTCGGTTCGCCTTTTTTGTTTATGCAGAGACAAAATTACTGCGGCAAGAAATCCAACGTTTGATAAAAAGTCGTTCGTAGCACTGACGCAGCGGGAAAGCTGATAGATTTAAGTTTCGATACCAATTTAGCTTCCAGTGCAGGTTCTTTTAATTCACTGAACTCAATACTGACGTCAACTACTTGTCCCGATGGATCAATCACAATTTTGAATTTCACTTTACCTTGCAGCGCCGCATTGTCACGCAGCGCGCGATTGTAAATAGAAAAAATCGAACTCTTGTGTTGCTCCATGACCTTGCGCATTTCTTCTTCGCTACGCGCTGCGCCACCAGCACCATCGCTATTACCACCACCGCTTCCGGTAGCACCTGCAGCTTTTTTACTGGCGTCAGCTAGGCCGCTTTTTACTTTGGTAGTCTCTCGACCAGAAAGTGCAACACCGCCCATATCGCGGCTAGCATAAGCACCTACATTAATACCGCCACTGCCTTTGGTTTGACCACTATTAATCATGGAGCGATCAACTTGCGTAGCCTGACCTGCGGCGTTACTCACAGTTGCACTTGCCGTTTCTACCGCGGTGGTTTGTAAAGCCTCACGCATCTCCATCAAATCGTCTTTGAAGGTAGAAATTTGCGCTTGCGCCTGTGCTTTAGCATTGGCGACAACATCGCTTCTTGCATCCACGTTGGTTGTGCGATCAACCGGTTTAGATGTATTGGCCGTTACCGGCTTTTTCTCCAATGACTTTTCTATTGGCTTCTTTTCTTCCGGCTTTTTCTCTTCTGTTTTAGGCGGTTCAATGATTGGCGGCGGCGGAAGCTCTTGCTTTTCCAACATCACGCGCGCCAATTGTGGTGGCAGCTCTGCCTTTTCTTTACGTGTAAGTTCTGGCAATTTCATTATGGTTATGGGAATTGCAAACGCTAAAAAAATAACCATCGAAAAGGAAAGAATTCTTTTAAAGCGCGCATCATCATCGCCGGATGACCAAGGAAGCTGCATGGTTGCCATGACGTAGTCACTCATATCAGCCTCCCGTTGTCGTTTTATTGCTCGCGGCCTTATGAGAAACAGCCAGTGCAATATTGCGATAATCTGCCGCTACGCAGCTTGCCATGATTTTTTTCAGCTGCTCATAGGGAATTGCTCGATCACCTAAAATAGTGATGGGCCGCCCCTCTGTTTTCCCTTTATCATCCAGAGGTGCCGCTTGACTCGCTAAATTTTTTAATTCAGTTTCCAACGCTGTAAACTTTGCCGAACTATCCGCCATCATCTCGCTAATGCTACCTACACGACGACCTGCAACGATAATGTCGGTACCGCTCACGGTCACAACAACTGTTTCCCCTGGCGCCGCTTCGGAAATAGATACAGGCAATTTAATCGTTGAATCTGCCGTTAAAACTTCCACCGTTGATGAGTAGTTAATCAGCAGGAAAAAAATCAACAACACAAAGCAATCAATCAAGGGAACCAAATTTAATTTAGGGACTTTGCTTAAGCGCTGGCGATGTTTTGCCATCCGTTTTGCACGCATAGATTGCTTCATGGCTCAACTCCCTGTGCATCGCTCACAGCTTGCGTTTGCTCTCCTTCTGGAGGCGCATCGCCGAGCGAAACCTCAGGAAATAATTCCGCATTAACCACAGACGTTACAACAACTGTGCGGTAAGAACGCACTGTATCCATTACCGCAACCAACGTTTGGTAATCAGTATTCTTTTCCGAAAGCAAATAAATATCGCGCTTTTGAATTCCCTTATCGCTCAACTGCCGTTTAATTTCTTGCAGGTACAGCGTTAGATTTTCAAAATCATATTCTCCCTTAACCGTTTTTTCGATACGTTTTAAACGAATCCCGGCAGGATAATTAATATCAAAATGATTTGGGCGAATGACCAACTCCAGTTGTGCAGGCGGCTCTACTTGCTCGCTACTGGCGGCGGGAATATCCGGCAATTTCAAATCCAGAACAGTGATGTGCGAGAGCACCATCCCCATTAAGAGCACAGGCACCAACACCACCACAAGATTAATGAATGCGGTAACATCCACATCTGCTTCTTCGCCATTTCTTTTTGCTAATCGGCGCATTTTGGTTTTACCTCTAACCTACAATTATTGGTTTTCAATTATTCGAATGACAATTATTGTTTGGCTGGGTTATTTTCAGAGCGTTGTTTCGCGAGCAAATCTTGCGCGTGCGTCAGAATATTCATGCATTTCACACCTGCCATCTCGAGGCTATCAATAATTTCCAAGGTGCGGCTTTGAATCATGGTATGGCAAAGTAAAAGAGGGATAGCGGTAAACAAACCAAATGCCGTTGCGTTCATCGCAACCGCAATACTGGCAGACAAAAGTGCTGCTTTTTCAGAGGGGTCAGCATTGGCTACTGCACCAAAGGCATCGCTCAAACCGTGGATGGTACCGAGCAAACCGAGCAAGGTGGCAACGTTGGCGAGTGTGGCCAAATAACTTGTACGACGCTCTAAACGCGGCACAGCTTCCATCACACCCTCTTCCATCGCTAATTCAATATCTTCACGTCGGCTGGATTGCCCCATACGCTGCAAGCCTGCACCAATAATTTTAGCGACCGGTGCTTCAGAAGATTTCCCCAAATTGAGTGCGCCTTGATAATCCTTTTTTTGCAGCAACACTAAAATACGATCAAACGCATCGCGATTGAGTTGCCTGGCTTTACCGAGATAAATAAACCGTTCAACAACAATCGCCACACCCACAATCAGAACGATGCCAATAGGAAACATGAAAATGCCCCCATCTTGAAAAAAACGAATAATGCCTGCCATAGTCATACGATTTTCCCCTACACGAAAAAGTAATTTTATTAAGAATAAAAGTTAGGATTATAAATATTTATTGCAATTCATCGGAAACGTCTAGCTCACGTCGTAACTCATCCCTTTCGATATGATTAAATACGGCTTTTTGTTGATTATCGAGTGGCTCAAAATCGACATCTGTTGTCTGCGGAGATTGCCACGGCAATATATACATCACCTTGGGCTGCTCCTGATTTCCGGTAATGGTCGTTTGCAAACTAATGGTGGCATCTTGCACCATTTTTTTATTCGCTTGCACTTTACCAGCGTCAGCTTTTAAGGGTGCGTTAACGCTCGAATTAGCAGTAGCTGATTCACTCATTTGCTTTGTTACTGTTTTTTCAACGTCCGCAATCGTATTTACCGAATCAGCCTGCTGCGCGATAGCTTCAACTGCAATCCAGCTAGCGAAGATTGCCAAAAATATTATTTTGCTTTTGGAAAACACGCGTGAGTAATGCCAACATTTAATACATATGCGCATTATTTTGTCTCCGTTTTATCGTTGGCTTTACCGGCGTTTAAACGCCGCTGTACATCCGCAATCCAACTATCCACTTGTTTATCCGGTGCCGGCAATAATTGTTGGTAGGCTTGATAATGCGGCAAAGCTTGCTCGGGCTTGCCTAAATACAAGTCATACAGAATCGCAATATTTTTATGCCCCTCGGGG
>Ga0247803_1000158_pt1 | contig 40850 bp, 33 predicted proteins | sample UWRJL014104B1_FD_180928 | JGI IMG/M metagenome (GOLD analysis project Ga0247803, IMG submission 180928) | Plant litter microbial communities from Arlington Agricultural Research Station in Wisconsin, United States - UWRJ-L014-104B-1 | ecosystem: Environmental > Terrestrial > Plant litter >... | reverse complement strand
TCTGCGGTAATCCTGATGGCATCACTGGTCGAATTTGCACCGGACCAACCCAAGTTCCTTACGGTATTTATGAACATATTGAAGGAGAAAGTTTGTATACTTTCATGCGAAACATTCAACGCAAGCAACTTGACCCCACATTGCTCGGTCATGTTGATCCACGAATGCACGATGTGACGGCAACCATCTACCAATTAGGATTTGCGTTAACACTAGCTCACAAAGCCTTTAAATTCTCTCATCGGGATCTGCACACCAACAACATTTTGATGAGACCGCAATCGGCCGCAGTATGGATTGCCTATGATCCGAACTCAGTGCCAGCAGCGACTAACAATGCTCAAAGGACAATTTACTATGTTAAGTCCAGTTTTATTGCCACCTTGATCGACTTTGAGACTGCTGAAGTTTATGGTTCTATGAATCAAGATGATCAAATCGTTAACGATGTTAAATTTGCATTGACTCGGGCGAGTCCCGATGGCTTTGACAGTCCAGCATTGAACATCATGCGTGATTTAGAGTCCGTGCTTTATTCAATCACCAAGAGTGTCATGTTGACACCTCAACAGCACGATGTCTACGTTGATGCATTGGTGGACGCCTATTTAGAATTGTTTAACCCTGAACTGTTGGTTAATAGTACAAATGCTGATCGAAGGTTGGCATTTGCCGACATCCACAAAGAGAACCACCACGGTCTTAGTAAATCTCAAATCGCGAATGTGTTGGCTGACCGAACGTCATTTGACAATTTCAGCACCATTTACCAGAACAGGTTGCCGATCGTTTACAACACGGCAGTTTTGAGATCGATGACGGTCACGGACGACCAGGTAGCGGCTCGCGAACAGCAGAAATTCAAAGATGCAGCGGTGCTTCGATCAAGCGATCAAGTCGATCTGAGCATTCCTTTCAAGCTCGATCAAGACAAAGCAGTGCAACTCGAAATTGTGGCTGCTCGTGGCCCTTTAGAGATTAGCAAACAGATCAAACAAGACACTCAGATCAAGGCATCGATGTCTAACGCCCAACGAAGACCCGTCAATTACCGACTAGCTCAAATGAACGATACGATGTTCAACATGGGCCGTGACCAATTTATCAATGAGTACGACAAGCACAAATCCGAGATCTACGATTTGATGGCCACTATCAGTTTTCCAATCGCTCAGAACTTCAAGAAGGCTGTTTATGCTTATGAAGTTCAAAAGTACAAATATGTCATTGCCCAATTATTCAAATTGTATCGAAATGCCAAAGAGTTGGTTATTTTGACCGATGGTGCTACCAGATTTGAGAAGACTAAGAATTGGATCGATTTCAGGGCAACAGCTGCCATTCTTGATGATGTGTTGCGCTTCTTCAAGATGAAAATCACGCCTTGGAAGACCGGCATTGATGCTATCTTGGCTAATAGTGTTAAAGCCAGGGAATTGTTTGGCGACGGTAAGTTTGACATGGACGGCATCTTCGGGTCGCAGTTTCCGTCAACTGATCAATTGTCCTTCTTGACTGTTGATGCCCAAGGGAACACGGTCAACAAATAAAAACAACACTATTGTCCGATTGTGGACAATAGAATGAAATAATAACTTAGAGCGCTGCATGTTTGGCGCAGCGCTTACCAGGACAGCGAGCACAGATCCACTCGAAACATTTGTTTTCGTAATTGCAGTAGCTGCCGTCCGATCGGTAGGCGGTTTGGTGATGATAACACTCGACGTGAGATCGATCAACTGCACAAACGTTCTTGTTTTCTGATATGTAAGCGGTCATCAACACACTGCATTCTTTACAACTCGGCGCCATTGTCTTGCAGTAATCACAGAAAAGGTAGGTGATTATTTTAGTCGAGCAATCATAACACGATCGCCCTCGACCACATTGACAACTGACCTGGTAATCTTTAACTTTGCAGCGCTGGCAACTCATCAACGTGTTTTAGTTTTTGAGCTGCGTTCTTAAGTTGGCACCGTTCAATTATTGGAGCACCTAAAACAAGGCTCGAACATGAAGTTGGAGAAGAACTTGGTCGTCGTCATTGTGGTCATCGTGCTGCTAATCATCGTCGTTTGGGCGGCCGTCATGGCTGCTAGGAATCAGCCGTCGAGATCGCGGGCTCGACACTCAGCACAATCGTCGCGTCGTGCTAAAGTTAACACTGGTAATCAACAGCACAAATTTCTCGTTGAAGCAGATTGTCCTGCCGCAACCGGCACTATCATTGCTGACGTCTCGATCGAAGATCCTTGCTACACGTTCACTTGTGAAGCCAGTGTCAACATTCATTCCATTGTCATTGATAAGGTTCTGATTGAGCCCGAAGGCACTTTGATTGCACCATTTGAAGACCTGCCGTTGCTGACCCCTGGTTCTGACGTCACTTGTCCACAAGATGCCGAGAATCCGCCTGGTGATCCCTTTGTTACCTCAATTGTTGATCAAGGAGCGTCATTTCAACAAGATTGGCTTATCTTTACTAACAATGGAGCCATTCCGACTGCCGATACTGGTCCTTCTACTGGACCTTGGTATTTTGAGAAGGAGCCGTTTTCTTCATCCAATAAGACAGTAATTACTTGCGGTTGTCGCGAGAACTTTGATCCTACTTCGTTGAAAGACGATGAGCAGTTTGCGCCTAGGCAGCCCAGTGAATCCATTCTCGATTTGACGTTTGATGCTAGTCTCTTGGACCCTACAATCGCGCAAGTTGCCCTCAACATTGACATTGGGTTCTCTAGCGAAGCTAACTATGATTTCGCAAGAATCCTTGTTGATGGTGTTGGTGCATTTTCTGGTTCGGGTCCCGGCTTTAGCAGTGCTGATCCTTACAGAACCAGTAACGTCAACATTGTAGTTCCTATTGGCTCAACGGTCAGATTCAGCTTCAACAAAGATCCGGCCGTTTACGGAGGTAACGACACGATGTATTTTGTGATCAACAAAGCGACGCCTGTTGCAGCCTTGGAATTTCCGACGACGCTGGTTCTCACTTGCGGTGGTAACGTTATTAAGGATTACACTGATTTGGTTGATTTGGATGGTCCCGCGACTTCGCTGACCATTGACTGCAATATTGAGCTCGCTACCGGCTGCCAATTGTGTTTGACGGCTGACCCTAACGTTTACAGTCAGTACAATGTAACGGCTACTTACCAGAATATTCCCCAGATTTACGATCATGTTTACGACGAGACCTTTCGCGGCGAAGTCGATCTGAACGCCATCAAATACAACAACCGCTACCCTAAGGATTTGAGCATTATCGGAGGCTGGTACAATTCAGATGATCAACTGGCTGAGAATTTGGCGTTCTTCTCTGAAGTGTCCGGTTGCCCGAACGGCGGACCTCGGCAATTGATCTTCAAGAAGTACAGTTTGGCCAGCAGTGGTCCTTATTACGTTAACAGCTATTGGTCTTTGGGTGCTAGTGAAATTTGGATTGAGATCGGCAGCAATATCTGGCAATCGGACGCTAACAATCGGATCTGGGTCTTTGACCCCGTTGTTGGTGATTTCAGGATTGATGAAACGGTGCCTGACAATTTACCCGGTTATGGTTATACTGGCAGCACCGTTTACGCGCCAGTCAGGAATACCGATGAGCGCTATTGGCAGTATGAAATGGACCTCACTGATCCTGATCACGAGTTTAACCCTCCAACGGTTTTCTTCGATTTCGTGGGTCAGTATTACAAGTCTGGATTTCTGGCATCGCAGTTCGGTGTTAAGTCCAAGGAATCGTGGCCGACCATTAATCCGTTGGGCATCGATCAAACTCAATTGCAAGCCTCGTTTGGTGTTGGCACCAAAGCTCAATACGATGACCTCTTTGCGAAACTGCAGAACAACGGCATCAAGCGGAAGTATGGCATTCAGCGTTTCGTGTACTGGCCTTATCCCGTCAAAGGTAATGGCAATCAGAAGATTCATCCGCAGCTTTCGTCGAGCCAACGAGACAAGCTGGCCTGGGTTATCAATCTTAACAGGTATGGCTACCTTGCGTTTGTGCCTCAACTGATTGATGAGATTGAAGGAGAGCATAATTATCCTAAATTGTGCCCCGGTGAAACTATCAAGTTGAAAGGTACTGGCACTCGTTTGGACGGATTTCCTTTGCGTTTGGCTATGGATGGCTATCACACTGGACCCAAGCCCGGCCCTGACTTCATGCAGACTTATTCCGGTCGCGATCCTCGCAATGGCAAGAAAATCCCATCCAGCCAGAGCTACAACATTCACAAGGAATGGGCTTACTACACGATCCGGTTGCCGATCACGATTGACAACACCAACGACACCATCTACTCGCGCAACGGCGGCATCACGAGGTTCGGCCTTGTAGAGGGACTCCAACTGGAAATCAAATCTAAGAATATTAACCTGGGTCCTTACCTGACAGTTCCCAGCATCAGTGGTCAAAGTCCAATCGTCGACAAACTTGAGGGCAAGATCGTGTTGGCTGATCCTCTCGATGCTTCTACCGCCTTTGTTAATGCTGCTCAATTGAAAGGTAATGTCGTGCTCGTTATGTTTGAAGCTGGAGTCACTCTTTCCTCATCCGTTGTTGCTACCAATGCCTTGGCCGCTGGCGCTGTTGGTGTCATTTTTGTCGATGCCGGTGGATTAATTGAACCAGATTTTGCGAATCAATCGTTTACTGCTAATGCCGCCATTACGTCGATCCAGATCGGCACCCTCGCCGGCGATGCTATTGTAACGGCCATCCAAGCTGGCGATACGCTCTACGCCGATGTGACCAATGACCTACCTTATCTCAAATACAAACTGCCTCACGGCACTCATTACTTGGTTGATTTGCTGCAGGACATGTACGATGCTTACGTCGCTGGTGAAGTTGAATTCTACGTCGAGCTCGGTAACTTCATCACTGCATTTGACCCGGCTTCGGCACCCAATCTGTATGGCGCCAATGATGAATTTGTGTTTGGCGGCACCGGCAAAGCATTGTTGTATGGACCCGATGACAAGAAACACCAATCCAATTTCTTTGGCCCGACCGGGCTTGATGTGGCCTACCTCTGGGAGACCAAGAAACCGTTGATCAGCCAGTTGGAATTTATCAGCCTTGAATTCTTTGATGGTATCTTCACCAAGCTCTATCCTGGCCAATACAAGACGCACACGCCGCTGACTGCTAAGGAGTGCGATCTGTTGATTGACGCTGTTAACAACAAGAGAACCAGGGTCTCGGCCAAGCACGGGCCGGTAACGCACGACATGCCCTATGATAACTTCGTCGCTTGCATTCAAGAACTCAGCATGATGAAGGGTACCGAAGATCACAACGTTATCACTCCTTGGGCCATGAAAGCAGAAGATGGACTCTACGAATTGCCGAGAAATATGGAGGATCTGTTGCGAAGGCTGAAGACGGTTGTGCTTGATCCTACATTTACTTACGTGGCTCCCAGTAACGACATAGATCCCTATGAAGATGGTGGTGCTCCTGGCACTGCACCAATTGAAGGCGTGCCGATCTCTGCGACATGGGCACCGGCCATCTATTGTATCGCGCTGCGACTGACTGGAGCGGGTCATTCTGGTGAATATTCTGAGATGTACAATGCTGGCTACATGCGTCAGCATTCCGAGAATCAGGCCAGAGGGGAAGGCCGCCTGGAATGGATTGTGCCGCGGCTGGATCAAACCTTGTACTACCATCCGTCAACCGTGCTGCCAGTGATCGGAGACGTTAGTGGCCGCCGCGTTGAAATTCCGATCGTCAACTACTTGGAAGATCCTCGCTGGTTGATCACCGGTATCATGGGACCTGGACCCGTTGCTGGAGCTCCTGATTACAGCAGCGTGCCTTATCGGCTGCACACAGGCACTGATTACCAGGCCCTTGAACCGACTGACGTTAAGTACCCCGACGCTGTTGCTGGAGATTGGCTGTTCGGAGTCGTCAAGGACAGCAAGGCAAGATCTATCTTGGGCTTGAAAGCAAATCAGACACCGCCGCGCATCGGTTATATCACCTGGTATACCTCTGCATTCTCAAGCCAGGGTAATTCAGCGTTATCGACTTGGAACGATCCGGATTTCCCCAAGGCTGACACGGCTGCCTTGACGGCAGCGGCCCGCATCCTCCAGTATTTCAACCAGCGCGGCGTCCAGCACATCATCGTTGATGTCCGCAACACGGTTGGTGGCGGTGAGAACTTCTGGAAGTCCTTTGCTTCGCTGGTTGGCGATGATCGTTTCTACAACGACACCGGCGCGGAGGCTATCATGACGTTGGAGCCCAACGGCGTTCAGTACGTGCGCGCTGACGTCAATTTCCAGGTTCAGCGAGAAATTCTGGGCGAAGCCACCTATTTGTTTCGCGATACCGTCTTGAACTGCTGGCCTAGTGCTTTGGTTGCCGGTGGCATCGAAGCCGTGATCCCGGGCGCCACTTGGAACGGCGAAGTGACAGGGCAAGCCGCCGTCGGCCGCAAGTCTAACATTTTGTGGATCTCCAACGCCACCTCAATTTCTAATCCACAGTTTCAGCTGCTGGACATCAAGGCCACCAGTTTGGATAAGGAGACCTACAATGGTGATTTTGGCAAGTCAACGCAATTCATTCACTACGGCATCTACGATCGTCCTTTTTCGACGTCCGGCAATTACGAAAGCCAGCTCAACTGGCATGGCAAGGGTCGCGCTGGCGAAGAAGAGAACCCCGTTGGTTTGATGATGGCAATAGATCGCTGGGAAGCATCGAGGTCCGCCTATTTGGACGGCGCCATCGACGGTGAAGGAGGAGTGTTGAAGGGCCTCGACCAAGAATTTGGAGATTTGCACCGGCCGCACATTAAGGGCAACATGAACGCCACTGTCTACTGGGGCGACATCGGCTATACGATCGGCAACAAGGGCGTCGACGAAGAGACCGACGGTGTCCCCTACGTCCCTCCGCGCTACAAGGACGTCGTGTTCGGCCAACCGTTGACCTACCGAGACTCGACGTTGGAGCGTTGCATCCAGATGGTTTGTGATCCGGACGTTGAAAGCCATTTCTACCAAGACGATGGTTACGGCTATGTGACTGCTAAGCCTCAATAATCTTAAAAACTTCATATCGTTTGCGATATGAATTCTAATTTCCAGTTTAGATAAAAGCGCGATGGGAGCCGGCCAGTCAGCACCGACTAGAAATGATGCCAAGGCTCAGATGAAGATGCAGATGCGTCGTGAAGCTGCTATTTTGATTCAGGATGCCAGCTGCGAGAATGAATTGCGAGCGTTTACGGCCGAGAAGAATCCCGAAGAATTGGCCGACCAGATTGATCAATTCTTCACTAAGTCCAAACTTGAGACTGGCTTTTACGACCCTGAATTTATGAGAGCCATGTCGTGTATCTTGCGAGTTGGCTTGACCGTTGATCGACAACTGTCAGCATCAAAGTATGTCAAGGAGTTCTTCACTGATAAGCGTCAAATTGGGGCCAACTCCGTCGAAGGAGTCGCCATGATGAGTGGTATGAAAGCCAACCGCAGCATGTTTGTCATCAAGGCGCCCAAGAATCCCAACAACGATAATTTGGTTCACGAATATTTTGTTGCCGCCGGTGGCGCTTTTACGGCCTTAACTGGTGAACCCAAAATCATCATTGGCACTAACTGGTTACGCAAGGTTTGTTTGAACTACGCCCAAATCCTTGGTGCTTTTCGATGCAGTCCTCCAGAAATTGACCCGCTGGGTAAAGTTGTTCGAGGTTGGTGCAACACAGACACGCCTTCATCTTTTGTCAATTATGTTGTTTATGAGAAAGTCGATGGCCGTGATTTGAAAGCTCATGCTTCGACCGACATGACGGCCGTTCATTTCGTGACTACCATCATTCAGTTGGCTTATGCGTTGGAAATCGCCCAAGTCTACAATGGATTCACTCATTACGATTTGCACTCCGAGAATGTCATCTTGCGACAGGTCAACATGGCCAATCCCCAAGAAGAAGCACTGATTCCATTTGTGATCAGCGAAGATTTGACAGTCTACATCGAATCGCCAACCATTGCGACGATCATTGATTTTGGGCGCTGCCACATCCAAACGCCAGCTCCCGCTGCTGAGTTTGCTGGTGAGAAGACCGAACACTTCGGATTTTTCGGCTTGGAGTTTATGGGTTTGTTTTCCGACAGAGCTCGTCCTTACTACGACATCTTCAAGATTATTGGCTTTACGTTGTACGACATGGCTGCCGCGGGCAACCCGGCCTTTGAAGAGTGCTGGCCGATCATGGGCTTCTTCGGTCTGCGATCTCGCGATCAAGTTATTCAGTGGGCTGGTGCCAGTCGCACCAATGGCAACTTGTTCTCATTGGAAACAGATGCTGAGAAGGCTGGTTTTTGTCTGACTAAGGCTTTGGAAGGCCAGTACGTTTGCTTGCCCGAAAAGGCAGCTACCATGTTTGATTTCTTGGAGTACGTCGAAGCTCAGTTTCCCCATATCTGGCAGGCAAAAGTCAAGGGTTACCCAGTAGCTGGTCAGAAAGTGTTGCAGTGCGGTGCTGATTGCACTAGTTTTGCCGGTGCTATCCAGAACATGACGACCGACAAATCCATCGGCACCCCAGCGGCTAACTTGGCTGCGCTCGGTGATCTCAGAAATGTGATGCGTTACCGCAACAACTTGAACGTCAGGGGGCTCTACTTTCAAGAGAATTTCCCTGCATCAATCTATGGAAGTAAGCTGATCAAGGAAGTTGAAAAGATTGATGGCGAGATTATCGAGGCGTTTCCATCCATTGGCCCCGCCATCGCAAGACAGATCTTGGATTTGGGTGAGAAAGTCAAGAGTGACTATGCTGCTATCGGCTATCCTGTTGTTTACGCCCAACAACCCAGTTCAAACCCGGCTGTCTTCACTCAAGAACTGGTCAGTCTTCGAGGTTACCTCGACCGAATGCAGACCTTCGCCAAAAGTTTTGTTGAGTTCAAGGAGTTCTACGAAGCTGGTGAAGACATGACTCGCATTGCTGGTAACGCTGTCAGCACTGATTTGACCAATTACTTGGAAGGTGAAATCAACCCCCTCTACCAGGCCTATGACAACTCAAAGGCTGAAATCAGAAGAATCTTGGAGCGGACGCCGGTGACCCAAGAATACGTCGAGTTTCGACAGGACCTGATCGTCCGGACACTTTAAAAACAACTTTAATTAACATCTCGTTAATTAAAATGAAGGCCAAGAACGGCTCGATGGAGCTTCAGTGCAATGGCCGCTTTTGTCCCGTTGGTGACGACGACACCAGTGCCACCACGTTGACGCTGGTTAAGAAGAAAGTTAACAGCGCCGACAAGAAGGAATTGGAAATTGTCGATCCGACAGACAGCAATGACAGCTATCAAATTGTCAGGCCGATCGACCCCAATAACATTGATCGCAATAGACAATTGAGAAAGCAACGCAATGAACAACGAATGAAGGAGCAGGCCGACATTCGGAACAAATACCAGAATAAGAATCCTGTCGGTGGGCCGGCCGACATTATCAAGCTCAAATTGCAAGTGACGCTCAAGAAGTATCAAGGCTTGCAAATTGACTATTCAATGGTTTCTGATTACTTCGACAACTCGTTCAAAGCAATCGAGAAGACAGGCAATTGGGATCTGGACACGCTGCGGGACATTTTAGTCTTCGACAAAGCCACGCTGACAGATTCCAGTGCTTGTTACGCTAGGGCCTTGCTGGGCGTCCAGAAGGTTCGATCCATCACATTGCAATCAATCGCCGACATCATCGAAGGCTTGGTCGAGACCATCAAGTCATTTGATTAAAAAACTTTCATTGGGAGTTTTTAAGACGAAAAGATCAACTTCAGGTGAAAGCCGGCTCCCCACCAGCTAATAGGCAGCGTAACCAGAATGACGCCATCGATCTTGGTTTGAATTGGCGTTTGGAAACTGCGCGTGTTCCAGTCACCATCGACATCCGGGCACGCGATAGCATAAATGTTAGTCGTTGTTGATGGCACTGGAAAACTGATATTCCATGGGAAGCGACGGACCAGCCTGAAGGTGAAATCAGTGCCGAAGATAGTTGGCATGTAGAAGATCATTTGGTCATTGAAAGTAGCATTCTGGTAACCGGGTTCGTTGATGATTTTGATTGGAATCGGAAAAGACTGCGGTTGGGCTTGGCTAATCGTCAACAATAACAGCAAGTAGAACATTGAAATCGACGTTTTATCGTCTTGGTCAATTAAAGAAGAAATCAAATATCGACTGTTGGCGCGATGGAACGAGCTGGTCGACCAGTCATTATCATGGACAATGCTGATTGCGATTGCCATGAAGTCGGCGATCAGTTGCCCGAAAAGTCCTTTCGAACGCAAGTCATCAGGGATGCTTTGTCGCAAGAAATCAAACGCGATGATCAATTTGGCGCACTGGTCACTTTTGAAACCAAAAGTTTGGACCCGACAGACATGCTAACCTACATGGAATTGGCGCATGGTAAAACTTACGTCGTCAAACTAGCAGCTCAATTGAAACAGGTTGAAGCTACTGAGTTGACGGCACTGGCATCCGGTAATATTGAAACACCAATCAGTAAAGGCAGCCGTAAAGCTATTGCCGCTTCCATCGGAGCTGTTATTGGCGCCGTTGATAATGTTGTTAATGGCATTGCAAGTAGGATCTTCTGTAACATTAGACCGCCTGGTCATCATGCCTGTGCGGGCAGTGCGATGGGATTTTGCTACGTCAACAACATGGCTATCGCTATCCAATATTACATTGTCAAAAGGCCTGGTTCCAAGGTAGTTTGTTTTGATTGGGACAATCACCATGGAAATGGGCTCGAGGAAGCATTCTACAAACGAGCTGATGTCAAGTATATCAGCATCCATGCAAATTGGAAGCACAGCTACCCGGCCGGCTCAGGCAATCCCAAAAGAAAAGGCGCCCACAATAACATTTTGAACATCAGTTTGATTGAAGGGTCCGGTCACGTGGCCGCCATTGATGCTTTTGATTCGCAAGTTATGCCCGCCATCATCGACTTTGAGCCGACAGTGATTTTTATTTCATGCGGCTTTGACGCCCATGAACTTGATCCTGTCGGCACATTAGCTTATGAAACGAAAACTTACCGTGTCATGACCGACAAGCTGGTCGCATTCGCTAATGAATCGACCGAAAAGCCAGCTATAATTTCAATGTTGGAAGGCGGCTACCATCCTAAAGTCTTGCGAGACGCCTCGCTAGTTCACGTCCGAGCACTGGCTGAGATTTAAAAAATGGTTAATACTGTTGTTTGCAGTATTAAGTTGTTATTATATGGACCAGTTTTCGAACGCCGGCTTCGGCGTCGATCAAAACACGAATCGCCAAAAACAATCATTAACAAAATCCAACCCTACTTAAATCTAAATGTTCCACACTGTTTACATGGATGGGGATCAGAAGCTAGCAAAATCAGACAGAGTCGCCGAACTTCATCAACAGCAATACAACACTCACCAGACCATGTTGGCCGGGCTCAAAAGAATCAAAGAAGAGCCCTGCCCCGCTTGTCAACAAGATCCAACCACTAATCATAAATACCACAAATTGATGTGTCCATTCTGTTTCATGGTTGGTCACTATGACAGCGGTGCTTACCAGTGCGATTGCATGCGAAAATATCAAAAGCAATGTCTCGACCTGCTAAGATCATTTTAAAAACAATGAGTCAGATTGGTTACTTCAATAACAACCGGCTCCATATTCGCGACTACAACGATGCCGCTCACAAAGATAAAGTTTATTGTTCGGACGGCCACTTGTTGATTCCCAAGCGGGGTGAAATCAAGACGCACCACTTCTCGCACCGTCAAGGTGAAGGTCAAAATTGCCACATTGATAGCGACGGTAAGTCGGAATGGCATCTTTGGTGGCAAAATCGGCTGCATCGGAATCGGATCGAATTCCAGTTCAGGAAAGAACAACTCAAAATTGCCGATTCAATCAACACGACCACATCGGTCACTGCCAATGACACGCTGCACATCATCGAGTTCCAAAATTCAGTGATGGCGGCCGCCGAAATCAAGTTCAGGGAGCAGTTTTACACTAGAACTGACCTACTAACCCAATGGGGCGTCTCTTATTGTCGTTCAATGTTGACGTGGATCTTTAACCTAACATCCTGTGATATCGAAATCGAACACGTTTTCGGCGATTTTATTTGCTTTAAATGGCTCAAAGGCACCAAATACATGTTACAAGCAAGCCTTAATAATGTCAACACTGAAGTTTATTATGATGTCGGCAAACGAGAGCTGATCCACGTTGTTGCAATTCACAAACCGGACGTCCAAGACACCAAACTAATAGGCCGTGTCATTCCGCTGAGATTAATCGATCAACTATGTTTTAAAGATATTGTCATTGAGAACAACGACCCGATCGAGGACATTCATAGGCAGCGAACCCTAAGCATTGTTGATAACTACCAAACTATCAATTACATGCCGGGCGATTCCTACTTAGCAACGTTGATTGACGAATTAAAGAAACTGTACTTCAATAAGAAAACAATCAATAGTAAACAAAAGGCCACTGTTGAAGAATGGCTTACGAAGTTGAAAGGGGCAAGCCAGTAGACCCTGATGATCCCGATGATGAAACTAAAATTCCGCAATTCGCCAACGACCTGCACCACCCACAGTTGACATTGGTTCACCGGCAAACTCAACTGCAGAAGCTAGCTGATTTCAACAAGCGTGTTCGAGAATGGGAGTTGCGCTTCATTATGGAATCAAAGAGCTATGAGACATTGAGCAACCTGATCAGCAATCTGGCTACTCGCTGTGATCAACAGCAACTAACAACAGTCTGCGAGAATTTGAAATGCCCCAGTCCTAAAGACAACAAGATACCAATCTATCAGAATTATTGCAAAGTATGCATGGGTGATATCGTTCCTAATCAAGTTCAGATGAGATTGGCCATTCTTCGAAACGTCAAGACCAGACTTGATTATTTGGCCAATCAAGTAAGCTCATCGCTCAGCAATTTGCTATCTTTTGACGAGTTGATGGCGGTGCTCCAAGAAATAGGACTTTGGGAGTTCGTGCTCAAAGTTCAAGCATAACTACAGTAAATATTAACATCAAATAAGATGTTAATTGTAAATGAGGCGGCTTTACTTCTGACGACGAGCATACTTGACAACTGACTTGGTTATCTTACCAGCCGCGGCATCCATAGTTTCGCCAAATTGATCAGCCACGTAAAGTCGAACGACAGCCTCGCTGTTGGCATCACCGTGGACCCGATCCAGCAAAATAGAGATCAAATAAATTTTCTGGGTGGGAAAAGCTGCACAGGCAGCCCTAACCTTTGAAGCCAAAATGCCGAGATCTTGAAAAGGCGTGGTGGTGAACAGTGGATTCTTCAGGTACAGCTTCCAATGCAACACGTTTGACTTATCGGCAACGGTGCCAAACATGCAAGCTGGTGAATTGGTCTTGTCATGAATAACCGTGGTGTAATCGCCATCCTTGAACGCATTGTAAAGGGTGTCTGTGGCCACTAAGGCTTGCTTGTAAAGATCCAACCGACGAAGTCCATCCTCGTTCGCAGCCTTGCCACACATGGTCTTATGCTCGACCCAATCTCTGACTTGGCATTCTTTGCAGCAATAAGAATAGACCTTGCAAACAGGGCAAAGTTTAGCTTCAGCGTTAGCCATGATGTTCAAGCAATTACCGGCGTCGCAATAATAAATTGGACTCAATGGATAAGAAGCAGTCTTATTGATCTTGGTTGACTTGTTGCCGTCTCGCTGATTGCGGAAACCATCTTTCTTACTCTTGAGCCGGGCCAATAGTTCTTCTCGCGATGGCGGTGCCGAAGGACCAACAGGCTCCTTGGCTTTGGGCGGTTCGGCTTCTTTCTGGCGGTGAAAGATGGTTGGTGCCACTTCTTCAACGACGGGCGCCTGGCTGTCGATCTCATCGAGAATACCGTCAATCTCGTCGGCTGACATATTGTCTTTCTAATCAGCGTTTAATTTCTTAACACAACAAAAATGAATGCCACTTTGCAACAACAAGATGCTGAGGAAGTTGGCGGATTTCCAATGTGGGGCATTATCGTGCTCGTTATTGGCATCATGTTGATCATTAGCATTATTGTTTACTTGCTGGTCCGTTATTACAGTCGAGTCAGTCAAATTGAAACTCGAAAGTGGGTGCGGGATGATACTTTATCAACCGTGATGGCTGAGAGAGCTAGATTGTTTGCCGACAGTGATCCACTTTAATCATTGTGCAACCCTTTACTTGATCGAAAATTAGCCATGTGTTTGTCCAGATACCAAAGACAAACAGGTCCGAAAGAACCACCTTGCCCACAAATTTGACTGGAGTGAATTCCAGTCACGATATGGCCACCCTCCCAATAAGCTTCCCTGACGACAAATGGCGTTGGGTCGGGATCATGGTAAATAAGACCATTGATAAGGATGCCTTTGAAATCTGTTTGATAGATGGGCAATTGCATAGCTTCTTGTTTGAGATTACCGATGAAATCTTCGTATTCAACACTCATAACGCCATACCATCCTGCATGACAACGAGGGCCCAACTCAAAAATTCGATGCATAATCTTCTCTAACAGTGGGCCGATAAAATTTTCAATGTTAAGCTGGTGCCAATCCTTGATCATTGCTTTGTCAGCCTTAGCCGTTAACTCATCAATAGATTTGACAGCCGCGGTTTGTTGATTGAAATCTTGCTTGTAGATCATTGAGTAGACAAGGTGAAAGGTTAGTTTGGAAGGAACTAGGGCTCGCCACAGCAACACCGATGCTCGGATTAATCTGTCCAAACCGAGACCCCTGATGTAGTCTGCAGCCATTAATTCATTATTATGGACGTACTTGTTGTGATACTTACTCTGTTTGTAAGATCTAATAAGCCTGTTGAAACCAACGCAGATATCGGACCAATCTTCATAATTGAAATCGTAGCAAATCTCTTTAGTACCAGCTTTGTAGACATTGATGCTCTTGATAGATCTCGCTACCAACACTGGCTTGCCGTGCTTCGTTGATCGTTTCATCAGCAATGGTTTTAGGATAGTTATCATTTATTTAAAAGGAGATGGCGGGTTATAATCCTAAGATTTTAGATGCTGATAACCAAGAGTTGTTACGACTTCACAACGGCAAACCGTATTGTTTCGCCGGTCCTATCGAAACCATGACCAATAGCAACAATGCTTTTAGGAAAGTCGTCTACACTGGAACCAAAATGCAACTGGTCTTGATGACTCTAACAGCTGGTCAAACAATTGACCGAGAAGTTCACCCAGCGGCTGATCAGTTCTTTCGAGTTGAGAATGGTTCAATGATAATCAAAGTGGAAGATCCAAATGAAACACTTGAAGCCAAAGCAGGCGATGCAATTATAGTTACTGCAGGCACTTATCACACCGTTATCGCTGGGCCATTGGGAGTCAAACTTTACACTGTTTATAGTCCCGCCAACCATCCACACGATCGGGTCCAAATAACAAAACCAGAAATTGATGATTGATTAACTCGATCACTATGCTAAAATGCAAGGCTTGGAATCGTCTTACTACCCACCTTATGATCAAGTGGCGACCCACAAGCCTTGTTATGGGTTACATTGTCGCAAATGCAAAACGGCGCCTTTTAAAGAAGGCCATTGCCAGTGGAAGTTCTGCGCCGCCGGTAACAATGGGCCTTGTCGAGCCGTGCCGTTTCGCGAGGATTACAGTCTCAATTTCTGTCAGTCTTGTTACCCAACTTATTGTTTCGTCGCTGATAACGAGCTAAAATAAAAACTCTCCCTCGTGGAGAGTTTTTTAAGCATAACTGATAGAAGCCACCACTGCAAGACAGCCGGTGATCTGCTGCAACTCGTCAATGGTCAACTGCAGCAAACCGCCTGTCGACAGCGTGCCATTGACATTCATTTTCAGCGTGTTTGGGTAGAGCGTCAACAACATCTCAACAAAGGCGGTTTCTGAACCAGTCTGGCTGATGTAATCGTGAATGGGCACGAACAACTCAAACTTGTTGACGATCGCCGATTTGGTCATCGGCTGTGGTGTTTGGCGCTCGATGATGAACTCCAGTCCGATTCTGAGCGATTTGTTGTGAGTGATTCGAGCCAGTAGCGTCGGGTGGTCCAGAATCTGCTTGATAAAGCATGATTTGGTCTTTGGTTTGATCAATGCTTTTGGGTCGTCAACAATCGGGCCAAGTTCGACGAACTTGTCAATCGAGTACTGGGCAACACTCATCGGGTAGGTCAGTCGAATGTATTCGAACAGCTCATCGTAGCGCCGTTCAGCAAGCAACACTTTGGAGTGTTTGTCGAGGCCGTGCTTCTCGTAGTAGTGGTGTTGAGTCTCATTGGTAGTCACAAGCGTACCGATCAACGAGACAGTGTTGATATCGATCAGCCACTGGTAGAGATCGGGCGAGAACGGATTCTCGATGGTCGCCAAGAAGTCATCGCTAAGCATCGACATCCAAGGGTTGTTCTTGGGCACTGGGCACAAATACCGGGTGATTGGGAATGATCGAACCAACCACTCGACCAACACGTAGGCAGCGTAATAGTCAGTGGTGATGTCAGCAATGTGGATCTTGTTACTGGTGATGAAGTAGCGCAATTCTGAGCCGCCGCCGACTTCGGCCACGTATTCGTCCGGTGACGGCAAAATGAGGTGAAACTGGTTACCCTCAAAGAAAGCGGAGTTCAGGGACGCCCAGTAGCCGGTCACTGGCTGGCCTGCCTCTTTGCTCAGGCAGGTGTTGTTGAGAATGCGATCAATTTCGTCAGTGCCGACGGTCGGCTTGATGATGATTGCTTCATCTTTGTTGGCGGCAACCAGATTGACAAAATCTTTGCTGCGTGACTTGCGCAGGTGTCGGATGCGACCCAGGTAACCAAGCACAAAACCAAGATAATGGAGCCGGTCTTTGCCAAAGTACCGGTCCAACTGCTCGACGAAAGCGGGGTTCAGTGGGCAGTCGTCAATGGTGTAGATTGCTGTTCGGACCATGTTGCTTTGACAATTAACTGTCGATTTTGTTTCGATTTTGATTTCAACCAACTCGATAAGGTCAAATTAAAAACTCGGCACTGGTGAGTTTTTTTAAGTAGCTTTGGTGCTGTATTGTTGGTCAATACGCATCAGCTGATCGACTTGCTGTAATGTTTCAAACGGCAACGTCAACAGATCTTGAACTGTTTGCAATGCTGGGTACAAAATCTTCAGCTCTTGCATGAACGATTGCTGTTGTTTGAGATACTCGCGAATGCCAACGTAGAGTTTGAATCTATCGATGATACTGCGTTCGATTGGCTTGTTGACCGGAATCTCAATTTTGAAGCCATTACTGATCGCTTGCAGCCCGTGCTGCAATGCTTCGTTATCGGTGACTTGGGAAATCGAAAGGCTGTTGTCAACAATGAACCTGATGAATGGCGACAAAGCGCACACTCGAGCCGACGCTTGGTAAAAGAGCTCAAAGCCCTCTTTGGGATTTCGCTTGGTTGTTGGAATCGGGCGGCCACGAAGAAGCTTCGTGAATGCTGGGCGGTCAGCGAACATCATTTCGCCGAACTCCTTGTCGACGGCCGCACAGGCAGCATCGCATAAAGAGCCCCAAGCAACAACTCTTAAATTACTATCTGCGATTTGGTAAACCGTGCCGATAGCAATGATGATCCGGATGTCGTCGTCCCAGTGCTCAATGCTGGTTGTGCGGACACAATTGGGTAACAACAAAGCCCGAATTTCTTCGGACAAATTCTCAATGACGTTATCGTCGGCCACTAGCACCGGCGCTCCGCTTTTGCAAATGCAGCTGATGGCGTACTGAACATAAAAATCATCAGTTATGTCACGGGCGGTTAACCTGTTGGCACGCAAGAAATCGAAAAATGGATCTGAATCCTTGGGCTCGATCTTGAATTTCTCAACACGCAGGTGCATGTGCCCACTCAAGCGAACTTCGGCCGGCAAATCAGCATACATGTCGGCTTTGCGGTAACGATTCATGTAAAGTGTCTTGATGTCCATCGTACAGCTCGGATACAGCTTGCCTTTGCTGCCCAACTCCTGCAGCATCTTTTGATTGAAAACTCGAAGGTAACCCAATCGGCCAAGCCAGCCCAGGTAAGCCGACAGCTCAGCAATGGAATCATTGCCAATAGCCTTGTTGATTTGAGTCTGATAATATGGCTTAAAAGCATCGTTAGTGCAGGGCACCAATTCGTATTTGGGCGCCTTCATTGATTGGTCTTTAGTTTATTTTGGTTGATAACTTTGATTTTCGATTTGGAACAATGATAGTATTGTTGGTTTTAACTGCTGTTGAGTTTAATATCATTAGTTACTCATTATATCTTAGAATTTGCGATGAGTTGTAATCAGAACATGGGAATCATGGTTTGAACTGAACCTGCGCTGGGACAACTAATGCTAATGACAAAATCGACATTTGGATTTTTCGGCCTCTCCATTGAAAATGAAGATCGTGGTCATCGATGTATCTGATATGAACGCTAAACAAATGCTTGAATATCAAAGATCACGAAAACTTATTTACGAGACCTATTTTCGTGATAAATGTCAATGCGTTGGTGAGACGAGATTTATTTGTTCGAGAGGTCGTCGTATGTGTGTTCATCAAACTTTTGGATACATTTATCCAGAATTATTGCCTTTTTGGAAAGATTCTATTGATCCTTTCCGTGTGACACCTGGAACCGGAAACACGATTTTATTTGAATGTCGAAATTGTGCTTCATTAAGCAAGATTAGACCGGATAATTTTGCATGCACCGTGGGATGTAATAGATGTAACGGTACAGGACACAAAGGAGGGATCTTGTTTAAAAGAAGCGTCGCTGCTGATGAATTTCTTTCAACATTTTGGAGTCCGAAGAATAGTCTAGATCCTCGAACGATATCTGCAAAATCTAGTAAAATGGTATGTTTATGGGTGTGTCCTAATCAACACGAAAGACTATTACCGCCCAACGAAATGAAAGAATTGGGTAAATGCGTTGTATGCTCGGATGCATACTTTAGAAATTTTACCATTAACAAATACGCAAATCTGTGCTTTGCGAAATGGGGAAATAAATTTGAATACATTTGGAGTACTTTTCATCAGGCAAGTATACCTATGAAAATAATATGTAAAGATCACGGTGCTTTTTATCGCACGATCAATTCACACGTTAAAGGACAAGAATGTCCTAAATGTATTAAGGGAGGTAGATTAACTACTGAACTTCTTGAATTCAGATTTAGAGAAGTTTGGGGCAACACCTACAGTTACAGTTTTACAAATTTCATAGGGTGGGCTAGTGAAATAACTGTTATTTGTCAACAACATGGCGCTTTTATTCGAGATATATACTCGATAATTAAAGGGCGAGGTTGCTCGAAATGCTGGGGGACTATTACTGATTCTTCCGGTGTTAAAATTATCAAGCAATTTCTCGAATTAAATCACATAGAATATAGATGTGAAGTTAAATTTCCAGACCTGATTGGTGATTTGTGCATTAAAAGTCGATATCTGAGGTATGATATTGGATTTATGATTGGTACGGAGTTAGTTCTTATTGAATACGATGGTTGTCAACATTTTTATCCTTATCAGCATTGGGGCGGCATCAACAAATTAGCAAAAGGGTTACATTATGACTTCTTGAAAGATGAATACGCAACACGTAAATTTTATTCTCTTGTCCGAATTCCTTATAGATTAGGGGTGTTGCAAATCTGCAACATTTTAATAAATTGTATCTCTATTATTCGAAACGGTCATAAGTTTTATGCTAGTTATCACCATTTAATGAAAAATGTTATTACACCCCATCATATTAGAGGAGTTTACGATATAAGAAAATCTGAAACATCAGTCATTGAAAAGATTTTCCAAATCCAAGAGCAGCAAGATGATGAATATTCGCCAGCAAATGACGTTGAGTAGCAGCACTAACACAATCGATATACAATTTAACATCAGTCTCGATGTTAAAAGTTTTTAGTGAATCCGCTTAGTTGCTGCGGGTGTTGCTGTTGCTACGAGATCCACGAGAACGAGAGTTCGAGCGCGAGTCGGAATTGAAACGCGGAGACGAGCGCTTGCCCTTGCAGCCGCAGCTATCTTCGTCCTTGCGGCACTTGTGGCAGTGCTTCTTGACGCGCTTCTCACGGCAGGGCTGGCAGTCACCGCAGTCAGGGCCCTTGCAAGGACAAGCTTTGCTGATCTCGTACTTCTTGCCGGTACCGCACTTGGTCTTGACAGCCACCTCAACCTTGATGTTGGTGTCTTCAATTGGCGGCAGTTTGCGGACTCCCTCGGCGTCGCCCGGCAACTCAAACATGAGCTCACCGTCATAGAAGATCAAAATGCAGCTGTGCTTGTCGGCATGGCAGCTAATCTTATCCCAGCGAAGATTGAGCTTACAATTTGTACTTTTGACGACACACGGAAAAATCTTGACGCGGCAATCGATCTTCGATGTACAGCAGTTGCCGGTGTAGGATTCGCGGCCGCACTCAGAGACGGCAGTGACCGTGACGCAAACCTTCTTCTCCTTGATGTCGCGAATCAGCACTCTGGTGTCGCAAGCGGGAACCTTGACGATGCGGTCGAAGTTGTGGGGTCCGCACTCGCAAGTGGGCTCCGGGCAGGACTCCGACGAGCTCGAGGAAGACGACGAGCACGAACCGGAAGAGCTGGACGACGAGGACTCCGAGCACTTGTTGCAACCGCAACCACGGTTGCCACTGCAGTTGACCAAGTTGCGGGCCTGGGGCGGACCACTGAAAGTGTTGGTGTTGGTGGAGCCACGGCTGCCACTGCGGCTGCCGGATCTGCTGTTCGAGCGGCTGCCCGATCCACTGCCGGAACCACTGTCCGAGTCGTCATCGCAATCAAGAAACTTGAGGTAGACCTGGTAGTGATCCACGTTCTTGGAAGCCGAGGCCTTCCACTTGACGTCCAGCGTAAAGAGATCGTCGCTTTCGCAGCAAACTTCGCGAGGGGGATGGGGACGATCGCCACTGACCTTGTTGGCGTGCTTATCGTCGTGAGATACATCCTCGCCCAACAAAAGCTCCTGGATCACGTTGTCGCGACGACGACGACGCCCGGAACCGCCCGAGTTGGTCATAGCACCCAAGAGTGCCAGAATCAAAAGGATCACGATGATGACAACAACAACAGTCAAAACTCCCGCCATCTTGATTTTTACTGCCCGAGTTAATTTCTGGACCTTTTAACTAATCGAAAAATAACAGCCGTCGGAATCTAAATGACCAGTCCCGCGAACCGCCAACAATTCTGCAGCCCAAAGCCCAGCTGCGGCTCCAACGACTAACACTAATTGACGCGACTACTCAAACTCTGCTAAATTTTAACATCAACATCATCGATATAATTTAAATAGCCATTGTATTCAACATTGATTAATTTAGTTGGCCAGTTAATCAATGGCAATCACAATCAAGGTCATTAATAAAATAGATCAATCAAGAGGCCATATCAAAACTAATTGTTACATTGATAATTAGTAAAGATTAACAAATAGCACCGATCAATAAACTGACGACCGCAATTATTGTTCCTTAAGCCATTGCCAACCGATTTATTATTGTTGGCTATTAAGAAATCGGTTAGCGAACCAAAAGACAATGAGAACAATTGACGTTGGCCATTTGAATCAGAAGGAACACGTTTTCTACTACCAAGCCTTGGCGTTGAATTTTGACCAAATTCTGTGGTCGATCAAACCGGACGTGCAGGCCGACTTTGCTAACGAGGACGACCCCAGTTTCAAAATCGTAACCACGACGGGCTCCAGTGCCGACATGTTGACGGAGATCAGGTTTCCGCTGCCAGTTGTGGGCGTCAAGATCACGACGGCGGCTGATGGTGTCATTGCTGATCTGACCGATCGAGCAGTGCCAATCCGCTCGATCAAGTTCAAACAGCCAGTGCCGCTGCCTTTTGGGCTCAGGATTCACGTGGCTTACAAACTTGACTTGAACAGTTTTATGCACCACAAAGTCGGCATTGACCAGCCGCTGATCGCACCCTATGGCATTGGAGTGCCAACTTTTCATTACTTGAATCACCCAGATCAACGCATTCGTGATCAGCTGTATCAGTCATCGGTACCCTATGCTGTTGACTTGGCTAAGGAATTCGAAATCGCTTAAAAACTCCAAATAATAGCGAGTTTTTAAATCATGAATTCTAATTGTTCAACATCAGCATACTTGGCTAATTCGCCATCAAGCGTCAACGCATTGTGCTCGCCGATCCAACCGACATATTGTTCAAATGGCACGCCAACTGACCGGACACCTGTCAAGTAACACAAACCGCTCGGCAGTGATCCCAATTTCAGCCGTAGGAATTGTTTGAATGGCGGCACGGTGCGCACTAATCCTTTACCATCATTCAAATAAATAACAAGCTGATATTCGTAAATGGACTTACTTTTACCATTACGTTCCATCAAGTAGAAATAATAACTGTCGCCTTCTGGCACGACCCAACAGTCAACTTCACGATCAGGCGTCGCTTCCCGATCGGGTGCTGGATACTCAAAATGGCGACTAACTCGACCATTAGAACTACGGACTCGACAATTAAATTTCTCAAAAGGTATCGTGTAGGAACACGTATTCATAACTGAATTAACACTGAGCTCATCCTTGTGGACTTTGATTTTGCGAATCCAATTGGTGAAGTCTTTGAGGTCAACAACGTCTTGTTCCATTAACAATTCAATCGATGAATCCAACAGTCGTAATTTACCGATATATTCCGATGAAATGAAGATGGTGTAGTGATCTGAACCATCGGAATCCCAAGTAATTTCATGTTCTAGCTTGGCGCCTTTGTTATCTTTGACTTCATCGGCATCCAAGTAATCAATCGATGGCGATTCAGTTCGCAGGTTTAACTCCGAGATCTCCAAGAAGTCTTTCATTGAATCGAGACCTAAATTTTGCAGTTGGAACAGCTTTCGAAAGAAAGGCACTCTCGAAGCTGTCTTTCTGAGCACCCCCAAGATGGCAATCGAAATCAAACTCAATGCCACTGAAGCGACAACCGCAGTTTGGCGACGCTTCATTTTAGCTAGCCTGATCAACTCTTAAAACTTTCAACCGGAAGTTTTTAATCCAACAAGCAGCAGTCGCAGTAATCTTGAACTTGGCGGTGGGCGCGCCTAATATCAAAGTAAAGATCAATTGGCAGTGTTCGATGCTCCAAGTTTTGTTCGTAGATCAATGTTGCCACTCGTTTGATCTGGACCAACACGGAGCCATCATCTTGGTATTGCTTCGCAATGTTGAGCAGCCGCACTAAATTGTAATGTTTAATGCTGTTAGTACCTAGTTCGTCATTGCCGATCGAACTCAAGAAGTCCAACACTGAATGGTGTCTTGCAATGCCTTCTTTAATCAGTAACAAGTAGAAATCAAAATTGATGTCGCTCTTAAAGTCTGTTACGTACTCGTGAACCTCGGCGTATAATTTGTCATGACCGACCAACTCAATTAAATCCTTGGTGACTTCGACTTTATCCGCCCAGCTCGTTTTCATGATACCGTCGTAAGCCCAAATCGGTACGTCATGATGGTAAGTTGCTAACATTGGCAGGAACAACTTCAATTGGCGACTAGTGCTCAGTTTGACCAATTGCTTAAACAAGTAAATTAAGCGGTCATAACTATGAACTTCCATATCAGACCACTCGATGGCTTTCTGCATAAACTCATCGTCTGTCAATAGTTCCAATGATGCAATGCTAAGTGCATCAAGATCGTAATCGATTGTTAATTTCAAAGTATCGACGATATAACTCTTGTGAGCTTCTGATTGAATGTCGCGATCTGCAATCATTGAGTATTTGGCTGGTAAGTCGGGTACCAAATCAATGATTAGATCAATGAAAGGTTTATTCCAACTGGTCAATGCGTCATTGAGGGCCCAACCAGCCGTTTGGGGCCGATCAGCGAAACTTGCAAGCAATTTCTTCCGATCAGCGGGCTCAAAACAATTAGGATCTAGGTAATTAGCAATGCTGTAGTCTACACGATCGTACATGGCGCCGGCTATCGAACTACTTAAAAATTCGCCAGGTTTCAATCGAGCAACCATAACTTTCCAAATTTCGATACCAAAAATATGGTGCCACTGTTTGACAACACACTCAATCATTGGCCAACTAGCCACTTGCATCAATCGACACAACACGACGTGCCAATTAGGGATGCATTTGATCGGGTTGTCCCTAAACAACGGCGTAATGTCGTAGCCTTCGTCAATCATCTTCAAATAACACAGCGATTTACCAGCATTATCCTTAAATTTGTCCTTGAAATAGCGGAAAGCCACCGGGAACCAAACAGCTAGACTATTCGTCTTATCCTTGCTGAAGCAGTGGTAGATCATAGACGAATTAGATTGAAAATACTTGGTCGGAAAGTCCGGTTCAAGCTGCCAAAAATAACAATCGACCAGCCTCAGAATCCAACGATCACACAATGATAAATAAGTGGTCACAAAGTGCCGAATAAGACAACGAGGCCAACTACGAAATGGATTCAAGTCGCTCATCGCTTTATTGTTCAATTATAATCTTTAGCTTTATTATTTAGCGGTTACTTTAATTATTGGGTTGGCTAATTGATCGATCCAATTAAATTGGCACTTACATTGAGATCATTTGTAAAAACTCACCGGTGGCAGTTTTTAGTGGCCTTTATTTTAACAACAACTTCTTGTAACGGCGCCAAATAGCCTTTACATCGCGCCGAGCTTCAAAGTAGTCGGCCGTGGTGATCGTACAGCTGGCCTCGCGCAGGTTGGCCATCGACTTACCAGTGCGCCGAGCAATACCATCGCACAGTTCGGCGCTTCCGTGACCTCTAGTCTCCATCAAATGCCGCAGATACTTAATGTTAGCCGGCAAATCAGTATAATAACAATCGCCTTTTCGAAGCAGCGTCAAGAAATCGGCTTCGGTGAAACCTAACCACTCGAACCCAATTGCGACATGACAGAGGTGCAATGACGAGTAAGTTCGAGTGCCGTCAATCTGAGCCTTGAGCGCCAACGCGTAATCTTCAACGTCAAAAGCCTGAATTAGCAAGCCAATGACTTCGAGTTTATCAGGCCAATTGTTCTTCAAAATAGCATTCAATAACGAAGTACTAGTTAACATGTTAACAACGTCGGGTATACAAATTCGTAGTTTAGTGCTAGTTGCTAATTCTGTCAATTTATACTTTAACTCAAAGATAGAATGATCGGGATCTGATCGCCAACTGTCGTATTGTTGTTTGAATTCTTGTTCGGACATGGCCTCCAAAACTTGATGGCTCAGATAAGGAAATTCGCGTTTGATGTTGATGTTTAAAACGTGTTCGATGTAATGACGGTGCTGATCATCGATGTCAGAATCATGAATTTCAAACAACTCGGGCGTGTAGTATTTTGGCACGTATTTAGTCAGAAATGGCTTGTTGACGTAAATAACCGCGTTGATTAAACAAGACCGTCTATATTCAAGAATCTGCATCGCCTCTTCAAAAATATCATTGTCAAGTGCGTCTGGGTCTAGCCAAGCAGCGGTCTCCTTTAATTGGTAGCCAACGCAGCGTCGTCGAATATAAGTCTGGATAGCCGCTGGGTATTTCTGACCGGCCGCTAATCGACGAGCCAGCGCTTGCCAGCTATTGTTGTTAAAATGGGCATCGCCATTAGCCAACAGCAATGCTCCTAGATCATCCCAACTAGCTGTCTCAATCCATCGAGTCATCAGCCCATGTTTTGCAACAATCGGATTTTCGAACCCATTGGCCCATTTGACGGCGCCAGAAGGTAACTGACCAGCATCGGCAAGGCCATATAATTCAAAGAAGCGACCAACGCCATCATCAAAGTTAGTTTTGATCTTTGGACAGACGGTTAGCAGCCAGCTTTGGAGTCGATCATGGCCACTGACGACTTGATGGAAAGCGCAATGACGCAGCATCGAGTATTCAGAATCATAGTAACGGCGCCCAAAACCAGGCGTCAACTTATAGAAGAATTTGTTGACAAAACGCAAGATCCAACGATCGCCCATCGTTAAATATGTGCTGGCCAAATGCCGCAGCAAACAAATCGGCCAGTGTTCAAAGCTGATGATTGCAGCCATTGCTTTGTGATTGAATTATAAAAACTCACTATTAGAGTTTTTAATTCTGGAGTAATGCCAGCTGCTGATCGCAGTAATCAAGAGTCGCTCGATGAGCTCGTCTGATGTCGAAATACTTCTCCGTTCGATGACAGCAACTAGCTAATAAATCGTCGTAAAGAATGTCGGTGACGCGTTTAACTTCATGGTAGAATTCCGGTTCGCCAGTGCCGCATTCTTCAGCAATTCGTCTCATCGACCGCAAATTGGGCCAGAGGTGAAATATAGCGGCGGTGCTTCTTTTAGCAGGCTTGATCAGTTTGAACAATTCGACAATGTGTTGAAACTCATATTTACCAATCTTGATCAGTAAAATGCAACTATCGAACAATAAGTGGCGAGCAATTTGCCTGGCTGCACCATGAGAAAAGCTTTCGCTAACTTGATTGTTGGCCGCACAACAGTTTAGGTAATCTTTGACGATGTTGATCTTGTGAGCCCAACCGCTTTCAACAATTTGATCAATGACACCAGCCGAAAACCACATCTTATCCATTTGGTGAATTAAGTAACAGAACTTGTCACCGGTACTTAACTTGGTTAATTTCTTGATTAACTTGCCAGCAGTGCGATAATCCCACTCAGGTAGCCACTTATTCAGTTTGTCCATGAAATCATGATCGTGCATTTGTTCAAATTCCTCAATGCTATGTTTATGAAAAGCAATGTTTGTTCTGTTGACACCAGCTGAATAGGGAACACCATTCCATGCAACGATATTGCCAAATGTTTCGATGAACGGTTTATTAGATCGTGCTATCGCATGTTCAAAAACCGCTTCGGTGAAGCCTTCTTGTTCTTCTAATTCTTCAGCCAACCTATCAACTGCTTCAGGTTGCAATTTCAATGGATTGACGGAGCCAGTGCCTTGGGCTCGGCCACACTCCGCTAAAACCATCGAGATCGCCATTGGCAATTTAGCAGGGTAGCGAGCTTGTAACGCCAACACAATCGCTTCTGTCATCAGTGGCGGCCAGCCGTAACTGTCGGCTGGCTTTTGAGCAAACATCAATTCCAGCTCTTCGACAGGGCTCCGTTCGATCATCTTCAGCAAACAATCAAAGAAGATGGACTCAAAATTGGTGTCAGGCATCAATAATTTCAGAAACCTTTTAGCTGTCATGGCTCCTCGATCGGCAATGCCAAGCCGCGACAAGTAAGAACCCGTTTGATCATTAAATGATCTAATGGCAGCTGGGATCTGCGCCCACACAAAATCCTTCAAATCCGACTCTTTGAAACTGTAGCAGTGTCGAATCATCGAACTATTTGATTTGTAATAAGCGAGCATAAAATCAGCCTTAATGTTGGCGAAATAAAGATCGACAAAGCGGAGCACCCAAACATCACATAGTGTCAAGTAGTTGTTTAGGAAGCTGCGCAACAAATCCTTGGGCCATCTAACGAACGGGTTCGAGCTCATGGTTTGATTTTCAGTTATCAAAGATCTAATTTTTGTTATTAGCACCGTTTCGATCGGTTTGTGCTCAACAAGCCGCTTGTTCGTTAATAATTGAGCTATCAAACAATTAAAAACTCTACCGTTAGGAGTTTTTAAATTTCAGCCATTAGTTTATCACAATAGTCGAGCACCGCTCGTCGTGACCGCCGACAATCAAAGTAAAGTTCAAGTGTCATACCGCTGGTTTGTTTCAAGAATGCGAACAGGTAGTCTGCGGTTGCTCTGATGATCGGTACACATTGACGACCGCCGGCTTCAGCAACTCGAATCAGCGTTTTCAGATTGTCAAAGACGTGGCCTTCGTAAGCATGGGCTGAAATTGGTTTCATTTTAAGGCTGTTGATGACATCAACGGCCGACTTCATTGACGTCAAGCCCAGTTCAGTCAAAATAATCATCAACTCTATCGAAGTTGATTCACGCCAGTCGTCTTCATAGGCATTCAGTTGGGCGCTGATCTCGGCATCACCAATCTGGGCCGCCATCTTAGCAATCACGATGGCTCGATCTGGCCAGTCGGTTATCGCAACGCCGGTCATCAACGAATCGCAAAATCGGTGGTCGGCTCACCGATCGTAGAAGACACTAAGATAGCTACTGGTCGGTAGTTTCAACAATAGCTTGTATGCTTTCAACAAGTCTTGGTCATTATAATAATCGTCTGATAACGTTTGCCATTTATTGAGACTGACGCAAAAGATTGGAGTGCTGACCCGCGCGGCTTTGTTGATCACATGAGCCAGATCATAAATAATCGGCAATTTCAATTCTTTGGTGATGTAGTCTTTGTTTTCGGCTGTTAGGTCGGACTTATTAATCTGCAAATCTTCTGGTAAAGCAAACTTGATGTAACGATCAACAAAATGCTTGTTACAACCGATGATAGCCTCAATGATCAGCTCTGGTCCGAATGCTAAGCGAGCGGCCATTATTCTGTCGAATTCGGGTTGGATTGCGGCATCCAACGTCAGCGGGTTTAGATGGCGACTCAATGTGGAACCACTTAATTTCATTAGGAATCTCGAGATGGTCCAGGAGAATTGTTTGGCGCCACTTTGACGTAACCGCTCATTCATGATAGCCATGGCTTGGACATCAAACATATAATCAAACAACGTGCAACCTTCAACTAATTCTTCAATATCATACATTGGTGATCGACGCAAAAAGTCTTTAAACAATTGGACGCCAAGTTTACTTTGCGGCAAGATCATTGGCCTCAAACGAGGAGCCGTCATGTCAGCACGATCCGTAATACCAAAGTAACTAAGGTAATCGCCGACTCGATCTTTGTAAGTGTTAGTAACCCTGCCGAAATTAGCCAACACATAGAATTTGAGACTCTCGTCCTTGAAACTGTAGCAGTGCCGAATCATCGAACAACTGGATTGGTAATACCGCTGGGGAAAGTTCGTTATGACCTTACAAAAGTATTTATCGACCAACCGCAGGAGCCAACAATCGTTTAATGTCAAATAGACTTTCAAAAAGTGGCCCGTCAAGCAAGGAGGTAATTGAATGAAAGGGTTGCTGCTCATCTTGTTTTCATTTGATCTATAAGATGATTGTTTGTTATTTATGGTTCGTTCAATGATGAACCATAATAAGCCATCAGTAAAATTAAAGAATTGAAAATATGATGATCGAAATTAAACAGGCTCAAGCGCAACCATGATCGATGCTGAAAGAGCAGCAATTGGCCGCTACAAGGAGTATTTCGATGATCACTTTGGTGTTATCGACAATTTGCAGCAGCTTTGGTTGTCTCCATTCGATGCGGACAGTTATCCTGGCATCGATCGCATTGATGCGTTGTTCAAATACATCGAGGAGACGCGGACATTTGCTCGCCACTTAAGCTTAGCCGCTCGTTACCGGCAGCAGCATTACGAGATTTATTTGAAACCAACAGATTCTGAAGATGCCGAGCATCGCCATTGGCGTGAAGGTATGAATGAGGCAGCTAACAACGCCGAGCAGTTGCTCAAAACAGCTGAAGCAGCTTTTGAGACTGGGTTTGACGAATTGCTAGTTGCTAGACTCGAGCCGGCCGAACAACTCGCTGATTTTGTGTTCAAAGTTAAGAATCCTAAACCCAGAACTCACAACATCGCGTTGATGCCTCGAATCAAGAAACCAGCATTGTCAAAGCGGCAGCTGCTGCATCGATTGCAGTGCGCCAAGCGGGTCAAGGAGTTTGACAAGAAACAAGACGACGATTTGATGGAGTTGGCCATCAAACAGAACTATGAACCGTTCGAATGTATCAAAGGTGAGTTTATTAGAGCTACATCTACTAAATTAGAGCCCGCCGAGTTAGAGTTGGTCAACACTTTTCCGACTCGATTGTTGGCGTTGTTGAAATCACGGGGCGATTGGATTACTCCATTTGTCAAAGAAGCTCAGAGTTACCTGGTGGCGTTGCACAAAACTAACCTGGACGCGGTCCAAGAACAGCAATTTATTCACAACTGGCGTTGTATCATGCCGGACATCGTTGATGCGATTGATCCTGTCAGCCAGGCGCCGTTGATGCAATTTTTCACCGGCTTTCTGAACAGCTTGATTCAAACTGGCCACTATTGCATTTTTATGTTGGGCGTTTATCTCATCGACGTCATCCGTGCTATAGAGCACATCCAGACCAAAGCAAAGACAGATGCGATTTACATGATTGCGGTTTATTGCTTCTCTATTGTGTTGGAAGAGACGGAGATTAATGCATTCATCAAAACAGTCAATCGGCTGGCCAATCACACACAGTGGAAAATCAAATGTTACCAAGCGTGGACTCAATCGTATTATTCCGAAGCATGCGTTGTCATGGACATTTTGATGCGAGTCAATTCGAAAGAGAAACTCATCGCTTTGTCCAAGCTGTCAGTTTATGCTAGGTATTTGAAGCCTAAAGATCCTAGGAACGCCATCCCGATCGCCAAGGAATGCAAGAAGTTGGGCGTCAACCTGAACATCTCCACTTCCGACGCTCCTCAGTGGAAAGCGAAGCGAGCCGCCTATTTGGCTCATCTACAATCGGTTAATTAAAAACTCCCACTGGGAAGTTTTTATCATTATGATCATTTGATTTGTTTAGCCAGGGGCACTCGATCAATTAACCATACCATCAGCGCTCAAAAACAACTATCAGTAAATATGATTATCTAAATCAAACCGCCTAGTCGCATGAACAGAGACGACAGTGAACGAGAAGCCATCGGACGCTACAAAGAGTATTTTGATGATCATTTTGGAGTTGTTGACAACCTGCAACAATTGTGGCTCTCACCATTTGATAGAGCTGCTTACCCAGATGTTGACCCGATTGACGCTCTAGCCCTCTACATAGAAGAAGCCAAGACTTTTGCCCATCATCTCAGATTGGCAGCTCTCTACCGACAGCAACACTACGAAATGTATTTGATGGCCAATGGATCGGAAGATGCTGGCCATCGCCATTGGCGTGAAGGATTAAATCGAGCCGGTGATCATGCTGCTCGATTGCTCCAACAGGCAGAAAGAGAGTTCGATGCCGGCTTCGATCAATTAGCGGCCGCTAAACCTGAATCAACCGAGGAGTTGGATGATTTCGTCTTTAAGACTAAGAATCCAAAGCCCAGGACGCACAACGTCGCCCATATTCCAAAGATCAAGAAGCCAGTGTTGTCGAAGCGCCAATTACTGCATCGACTTCAGTGTGCTAAACGAGTCAAAGAATTTGATGATAAAAGAGACCATGCAATTCTTGATGTAGCGATTAAGGAACGAGAAGAAGCCTACAATGCTATCATTAGAGCCCGCAGTGAGTTGGAGAAACAAATTTGTCCATTGCCCGATGAGATCTTCAACGCGTTCCCTGAATTGTTATCCGTCGATATAGACGACACCGAGGACAAAGATAGGTGGCGCCAAACTCTGATGCAAGGGTTCGAGGCTTACTTGGTCATGCTATACCAACATTTGCCGACCGATGATCAAATTTCCCAGTTCTGTAAATTATGGGGTCGCACGATTCCCTACATAACCAACTACTTACATGACAATCGCGAAGATACCGTCTTGAAGGATAAGTTTCATTTATTCACTGACGGGCTTGTGCGCGGCGGCATGTTCTACGTTTGCATGCTTGGCGTTCATTTGATTGATGTTATCAGGGTTATTCAAGTAAATAAAATTAACTACCATGTTGATTCCATCTACGGATTCGCGATTCATTGTTTCGCCGTCGTCACAACCGAAAAGGAGATCAAGTTGATGATCGAAACTGTCAGGACTTTGAGCGCGGCTCCTGACAAATGGCAAATCAGCTGTTATTGGTGCTGGGCCCAATCTTATTTCAGACATGCTTGCGCCTGTATGGACACGTTGATCCACATGGATTCTAAAGAACGAGTTGATAGAGTTAGGAAGATCCCGTTTATGGCTCGTTATTTGAAGGACAAAGATCCTCGAAACATGACGTTGGTTGGCGCGGAGTGCGTCAGATTAAGGTTCGGCAGTAAGGTCTTGACTCCCAATCTAGAGCATTGGGTTCCGATTAGAGCTCAATACCTTGAGCATCTGAAGTCGATTGGCCTCTGATTTAAAAACTCCAATTGGGGAGTTTTTAACGTTTGCGCTGCTTCAAGAACTCTTGTAGTAACAATTCAGCTTCTTCAAGCTTTGACAGCGATGCACTAGCAGCCGCTTCTAAGATCAAGCGAGTGCTGCTTCTGGGATCGTCCGTTAACTTAATGCCAAACAACGCCGCCAAGAAAATGAAGAACCCAGCGTGTGGCGCCGGTTCGATTTGGCGCAACATATTATGCACCAGGATGTAAGAATGGTAACGCTCTATTAGCGTACTCTTTGGCGCCGGTGCTGCAGCCGACGGCGACACTTGTTCATGCTCGAGACTGGCGCGTTGGTAGATTGCAAACATTGCGTGTTGAACACTCGGTTTCAACAATTGCCAACATTCAACATGATTGTAGACAAATGTCATCAAGAGGCCACCGGCTATCTGCTTAATAATGGCTGGCTGAAAAGAAGGCTGCTCAATCTTTTGAGGCCTGTTATCGCTGCTATGGACAAGAGTGGCGTAGCTCAGGAATAAGCCAATGTTAGCCATCAATCGGTGGTACAGGATGAGCGAATTCTGAACTTCGAATTCGGTCAACCTCATTTCGCGACAAATGTTATCAATCAAGTATCGATGTGACCATTTGAACCAGCCTAGCATGTCCAACACAATAAATTCGCGAGTGATGTCCACGATGCGAGCGATCAAATCGGCTGCTGCCCAGTTTGGATCGAGCGGTATTGTGATAAGGTCAATGATTGGAATAATTTCAGCCGGCATTAAATCGCCATCAACATGGCCTTCTTTGGTGTAGTGGGCCTCTAGTTTGGCAGCGTAGTCAGCGCTAAAGATTAATTCGATCAGCTCCATTTGTTTTATTAATAATCTTCAATGTTGAAGATTATTGTTTTTAGACGACGGCCGTTATTCTTTGGGTCGGTCCGGTCGATCACCGCCAATAAAATGACGATAAGTTATCGAAGCCCTGACATACCAATCGGGCTTGTTTAGTTTGATCGTCAACGCATTGTTGTTGTTTGGATCAGGATAATTGACCCGTTTGCGATTGGGAACCTCATGCATCCAATCAAAGGCGGCATCATCACACATAATGTAGAGCGATCGAGCCGGGATCAGCGCTTCATACTTAACGCTTCTATCGCTCATCTTAGTCCAGATCATGTTAGTATCGCCCACCAACGACAAGCCAAAGACGATTGGCGTTTCTCGATCACGATGAGCTCCGATGGTAGTATCCTTGCGATAAAGATTAACAAGACACTGAGCAATGTTGACACCCGGGAATTCTTGCTCGATTCGATCAGCAAATGACTTCAAGACGCCCCAATCATTTGGCAAGGTCTCATCAGTTTTCCATTGACCGTTAGTGGCGTACCGAAAACCGTAATACTGAGTTGCTCTTTTCGATGAGATGTCGTTTGACCAACCCTGTTTAGCTACAAATTCGACAATCTGCCGTTCTTCAGCTTCAGTGATCCAATCTTTCAACACGTAGAGTCCGTTTGGAGCTCCAACAGGATTGGCTTGCATTGGGGGCTGCCATGCAGCTAATAATTGACGAATGCCACACTCTTGCTCCATTTCAGACTTTTGGCCAATTAAATAATGATTTCTGTTTATTAAATTTGAACGGTGACTTATTAAAAATCGAGGTCGATGGAGGGCAACAAGATTTTGCGGCGCTCAACGCCAATCGACACCTCAGTGATCCGCAAACGATCGACAACTCAAACAATTGAAGCAAGCTCACCCGAGCACGAACAAGCCGCTTTCATCACTGATTTTCAACGAGATGAATTGCCATCCCCCAATGGTGCCAATGAGCTTGAAATTGATGATGCCGAGATTTTAGCTCGTCGCGTTATTGTTTGGGCACCGTTGATCGATGGCCGAGCTCGCATCATCAGTCAAGGTGATTTAAAGTTCGACCTCGGCCAAGAAGTTTATGTTTGGGACGGCCGGACCACCAAGGTTAGCCGTGGGTTGGTCAATAATTTGAAATGGGCAGTCTTAGCAGCTGTTAACGAGATTCCCAGGGAGTTTGGATCAACCAAATCGCCAACGACATCACATCAGTTAATGAGACCATGGTCTCAACTACTAGTCAAAACAACTAATGAAAATGACGATGAAGTGCAGACGATCTTTAACGAAGTGACTATCAACAATAGTAATCATAGCTGGGTTCACGTTTTGGGCACCAGTCACCGAGTCCACAAGCTACTCAATATCAATGAAGATCAACGACCTAGTTTCAGACTGGATCAAGTGCAGCAATGGCTCAACAAACTGAAGATCAAAGTTGGCGATTTGGTGACCGACCTTGATAACAATTTGTCATTTATCGTTGTTGATTACTATTGGCTGGCTGACTGTTTAGAACCGCGCTACGTGGTGGCAAGCCGCCAAAGTCCATCTAATAGAATTTTAAATCTGACGCCGCTGCAAGAATTCGATGTTCGAGCCCGTTATGACCATCGACCATATTATTCGTACTATCCGATAGAAATCTCAAATCTGAAGATTGCAACGACAGATTCTAATGATGATTATCGCACAGCTATTCAGAAGATTTTTGCTGAGATCTTTGATCAGATAACCGTCTATGTTGTCAAGAAATCGTTGTGCACTCCCAGTGAAATAGATTCATTGGTTTACGAGGATTCATACGGCAAATCTCACGTGGTCTCCAAGATGTATAATGATGTGCCAGAAGAAGGTCTTCGATTCATTGGTATCACATTGACGTCTTACGTCAAAGGATTGGCCTACCTGGAAAATCAACCACCAGCCGATAATGCTTCCTATATCTTCTTTCATTCTAAAGATTACACTGAGGTTGTGTTGGACGAAACAAGTCCTGATTTCCTACAGTTCGTACCGACGGGTGATAAACAGCAATTATTTAGGAACCCCGAACCCGGCGACATTATTTTAGCAAAGCCATTCTTGTGTGAGAAAGGCCAACACACAGGCAAACAAAATCTCAAGTGGTGTTACCCATCCGATGATTTCAGGCTCATCCACTTGTTTGTGACCAAAAGTAACCTACGACTGTCGATCGCCCGGGCCATTCAGCAACATCCAATCTCAAGTCCATCATTGGACATCTTTAATTTACTGCGTCATGGCTTGGCAGTCACGAATCCGACACTAAATTCGACATTCACAAAGGAGTTTATTGACCGTTACTTCTGGTGGCGAGCTGTGCAATGGCCACCCGTCGTTTAAAAATGGGTCATAACTACAATTTGTAGTTATGAATGATAAGAGTGTTAGCTGAGATTTACGATCCTGGGACCTGTGGACAAATGTTGTTCTGTAGATTCGCGAGCGTTCGTCGCCATAGAAAGAAGAAGAGGATCGCCAAGATCATCAAAATAAGGATAATGACGATCAAGATGATCAAGACAGCCACAAAAGTGCTTTGATTGACGACTTTCTTCGTCGGAATCGAAGCAAACCTACTGGACATCCTTTTTGAAATTGAAACTTTTTAGTGCCTCAACATCAAGGCGCTATCTTTGAGCCGGCCCATCATTTGACGACAGTATTTCTCGATGGCTGGCCAATTCTTTTCACCCATGATTGCTTTGAGGCCAGGAATAGTCCTGTCGAAAGACTCAATATCGACGGTCGGCGACAATCTTGTTTCATCATAGACGCATGGTAAAGTCAAAAAGACGCGTACCTGATCGAGATTGTAATATGACTCATCGAATTGGACAAGCTCACGATCAATGCCTTTCAAAGTGCTCCATTTGGTCTGTTCGATGTGCCGTTTCAAATTGTCTCGAGCAGCCATGATACCGAAGATACTACCAAATTGGAGTAATAATTTGTGATTGGTCGTTGGTCCATAACCGGGGATGTTCGGATTAAAATCAGTACCGTTCATAATACAGAATTGAATCCATTGAACATGAGTGAGACCCGTGATCTTCAAGCAATTGACAAATTGATAACACTTAACGGTGGGAGCCGTTGCCACCATTGAGTTAGTCGAAAAGATCATCTTACTGATCATGATAGGACAACCATAAATCAAACAATCTGAATCGGTCGTGTAGGCAGCCATTACATGTTTGTGGCGAGCCATCTGAGCACATGTTTGTTCGGCCTCACTAATGGCAGTGACACAGGCGATGCCCATCGCTGAGAACAAAATTTTCATTCGCGCATAATCTTGCGAAGTGACAACGATGAGCCCTTTGATTTCTGTCAACAGCCGCTTTCTCAAATCTTCCAATGTCTTGATTTGAAGTTTGCCTTTCTTGAAGGAGTTCAAGAAAATGTAATCTTCCTGCGTCATTACAAATGGGTTGACTGGATCAAGTAGCGCTTTGCCGATACGTCGAAGCTCAGCAATTCGATATCTTCTTTTCTCAGATTTGGCTGATCGATCCTTCTTGGTGGCTGTTTTCAAATCGGGAGCTGGGCCATCAAAAACGGCCACGGGACAACAACCTGCGTTGAGAATACCGCTAAAATCGCGCAAGATTTCCGTCAATAAAAATTGATCAGCACCGACATAATCAACATCTTGGAAGATGAGATCTTTCTTTTGACAATCTCGAGTGATGAAAATTGACTTGGCAGCGTAAGTTAAGACAGCCACATCAACACAAATTCGATAGCCCTTCATTTCGGATAATTTAAGTGTTTGGACAATTGCAGGATCGAGGTCCCTCAAAAACTTCAGCAAGCCTTTAACAGTCATTTGGTTTCGATTGTTATCGTTAATGGCATAAGAATTTCTCTTTTGTATTCAAAATCAACAATGGAATTCTACTTGCCGTTTTTCAAGTATCGACCTGTCAAAGGCTTCGAATTAATCAAATCATGGCGCGTCATCGATCCAGAAGGCTGGATCAGAACTGGTGATCTTATCTTATTCAGCGGTTCCAGTTTCATCAGTAGTGGCATTAAGTTCTTTACAACATCGCGTTGGAATCATTGCGGGGCCGCTTGTTGGTGTGAATTAACCGACATCCACGGCGACAAAAGAATCGATCTATTTTGTTTTGAATTAGGTAGTCAAGCTTTTGTCGATCTGATCACCAAGAGGCCAATGTGCCTGGGTGTTCGACTGGCTCGTGTTGCCGACATCACTTCAATGTACGACATTGTTGCAGTCCGCAAACTTAACCGCCAGAACAAGTTCAGCACTTTTGATGGTCATGGTTGGGCTGCTAAGTTTGAGGCTTTTGCGATGCGGTGGTCCCAAACTCCTTATTTCGACACCAGTAGTGTTATCAGGACTTATTTATTTCGATCAGAATCTCCTAAGGGCGGTTCTACTTGTGCTCATATAATGGCTAAAATGCTTGATGAGATGGGTGTTTACCCTCTTGATTTTGATGCAGCTCAAGTTTATCCCGATGCTTTTACGGCGGCCGGCATGGCTTTCCCAGCTGAAATCTTTGATGGTCCAGAACGGGTCGTTTACCGCGATGTGACCAAAATCAACACCCGGCTGATCTTCTTGGTGGTCGTCTTGATCATTCTAATCATCATTTTCTTTGCCATTTATGTCGCGGTCGGTCGCAAATCAAAGAAAAATAGCGGCCATTCAAAATGAAACATTACGTCTGTTCGGTCAATGACGAAGATTCCATTATCTGCGCGGCCGATCCACGGCAACCAGTCCAGAGTCATTGTCGCAAACACCGAACTCGCCAGGGCGTGCCTGGGCCCCAAGGAGTTGCTGGCCGCGACGGTCGTGATGGTATTCAGGGCATCCCTGGTGCTCAAGGATTGGCCGGTCAAGATGGACCCCGTGGTTTCGATGGGCCAGCCGGTCGCGATGGTCGAGACGGTTCAACTGGCTTGAATGGTTTAAACGGTGCCGCTGGTCGAGATGGGCGCGATGGCGTTGATGGCCGTGATGGTAGGGACGGTCGAGATGGGCGCGATGGCATTGATGGTTACAATGGAGCCCAGGGGCCTCAAGGTGAAGCCGGTATGTCAACGGTGATGCTCAATTTTAACAGTGGTCGAATCGAAAATCCAGCTTCGATCAGTCGAAAAGCACCAGTCATTCTTGGTCGTGGCAATTACGCCCATCAACACGTCAACATGAAAGATGAAGTGACTGATCTGGCTGAATCTGGCGGTTACGCACTCTTAATCTCAGAGCCAGGATCTATTTATCGGCCCCATTTCAACATTGACTTGGAATTTGGCCATCAACTATTCATCAACGAAAATCCCGTCTTGTTTCAGTGTGAGGTGTTGCGAGCGCGGGGCACCAATTCTGGCATCGATCGACCTTCCAACCCCTATGAAGTATTGACTGGCTTCACACTACAGGTTGGCGGTGATGGTGGTCGTCGACGTGGCACTATGTGGAGTGTCAATGGTAACAGCGATTTCTATGATTACGTTGAATACGGCGATCTGTTGATCATGCGACTGTACCCGCTCGAAGACGGCAAAATAACACTGGAAGGTATCCAAGATATCAAGAGTATGGGCGTATCAGCTTCGATGTTCTACTTTCCGGGTGACGGCAAATTCTAAAGCGCTATTCGAAATAAAAAACTGCCACTATCGGTAGTTTTTAATCACCGAAGACAATCACGACGCAGGGCCGGCAATAGCTGCCAGTTTGATCATTCCAGTCTCGTTCGATGCAGTCGTCGTACTGGCCGCAATTCCAGCACTTACTGGTCACCGGCGGGTTGAACTGACCGCAAATTCTTGTCGATTGGCGTTCTTGCTGCTGGTCTTGAAATGCTTCATAACTAGCAACGCAATCAGGGCAGCCAAATCCCAATAGACCACCAATAAACAGTGGTTCGCGCGTCGATTCAGTGGTTAAATCACCACAATTAATACAGTTCTCGGCCATCTTGTTTCATTTTACTAATGAAACAAGTTAGTTTTTATTATTACGTTAAGATGCCATAATTTGGTCAATCGCGGTGGCGCCATCACGCTCCTCCAATTCTTCATCGTCAAGCCAGCCATCCCAGTCGCAATCACGACGACAGTATTCGCAAATGGTCATTTCTTCATCGGAAGGTTGAATGACCGGTCGCATGATGTAAATTTGAGTCCGCTGGTCCATGAACTCCTCACACTCCTCACAAAAGTCCATTTCGATAACGCAATAGGGATTTTATCTTTAACAATATTTCCTTAGACATTTATTTTGAAGCAGCAACAATCATGACTTAGTTATTTAATAAGTTATGACAAATCCGATTAGGATAGTAACGATCTCGGTTCAGGGCAATGGACGGTGGTAAATTAATATTGTTATTTCGTCATTTGCTTCTTGACAGAGGCGTTGAAGATATCCATGATTTTACCGATCGGTCGCCCGAACATGATCTTACCGGTTAACATTAGTGCAAACAACCCCGCGTAGGAGTTCCGATGTTCCAAATACGTAAAACAAGTTGGCCGATAGATCTCGAATTCAATCAATTGAAGAATCAATCGTTCGATCTTGACGATTTCTTCGCGAGTGATGACACCTTCAGATTCAGGGAATAGATCAAACAGGTGGTAGCTGGCTTCATCCAAATAATATTTGGAGATGATGTAGCCACTGCACCAGGCAATTTTCTCATACATGACCTTCTTCTTCAAGGGTTCAATTTTCAGTAAGTAACGACTATAAATATCCAGCGCGTGGAAGCGGATTGCAAAAGACAATTCTTCATCATAACGACCGTCATCACAGACTTCAGTGTTGATATTTGCGATTGCTAATGCTCCAACTTTCCAATTGGCGTGGTTGTCGGGGAATATCTGAATGGTCTCACGACCAAGTTCCAGTGTTCTTTTGAGACTTGTTTCTTTGAGGTTTGGTCTCCACAAACCATAATCTTGAGGATGAGCCGTGAAACAACCACTGAAGAAAGGATGCATTAAGACCTCTTCAATGTTGATTCGCTGAGCCGGGTCCACCTTCAACATCTTGTCAACCAAATCGCAAAAATCATCTAAACTGCCTGGATTGTAAAGATTGTCAACGATGGGTTCGTTAAATTTGTTGATTGACATCAAGTCCAATCCCAGCAATGCTCTGATAGATTTAGATTGGTAACGACCCATCGCAATGCTGACGCCGTTATCAGCTGTCAATCGACGAAAAGTCTCGTGACTAGGCGAGCCGCGACACGAGAAGATCAAATTCAAAACTTCGAAATCGGTGTCGGCTTTGAAAGGAGTTCGCCGAGCTACCATTTCGAAAAACGTGCAGCCTAATGACCAAATGTCGGATGGCAAGCCGTAATCTTTGTTCTTGACGATCAATTCGGGCGATCTATAATAAGATGTGCCTGCATGCAACGAGTTCTTATTGACGTTATTGAGCGGCTTGGTCATTCCAAAATCGGTCAGTTTGACAGTTAAGACTCCTCTGTTGTAGTAACAAAGCAGATTGCCCGGTTTGAGATCACGATGGGAGATTCCGCGAGCGTGTAAATGGTGGACAGCACAGGCAGCCTGAAACATGGCTCGTTTGACGTGCGAAATTGGACACTTGTACTGATGGACTAATTCATGACAAGTGTAATTGGCT
>Ga0247803_1000157_pt1 | contig 40902 bp, 42 predicted proteins | sample UWRJL014104B1_FD_180928 | JGI IMG/M metagenome (GOLD analysis project Ga0247803, IMG submission 180928) | Plant litter microbial communities from Arlington Agricultural Research Station in Wisconsin, United States - UWRJ-L014-104B-1 | ecosystem: Environmental > Terrestrial > Plant litter >... | reverse complement strand
TCCGTGTCAAGCGCTTCTTTCAAAGCCCGGAACACTCAGTCACCAATCCCAAGATCGGCGGAAGCGGCTATCTAGTCGCTCCCGATTTCACCGTCAAGCCATTCTTTCTAAAGAACTTTTCAGCGGCGTTCCGCGCTGCATCTCTGCGGCGGAGGCGGGGTATTAGGCTTGGGTCGGTTTGGGGTCAAGCGCTCTTTTCACCTTTGCGATAAAACCTCGCCGAACCGCGATCCGCGTCACCGACAGCCGGCCGCGGTCGACCCGGACGGCGGGGCTGTTCCCACCGTCCGGACCGTGCGGCGTCAGAACTGTTTGCTCACCCCCACGAACACGGACCGTCCCTCTCCGGGGAAGAAGACAGATGTCGAAGCCACCCGCGCATCCGTCACAGCGCCGAAGTTCGAGACATAGGCCTTGTCGGTCAGGTTGCGCGCATCCACGAACAGGCTGACGCCATCGGCCAGAGCCCAGCCTGCGTTCAGCGAAACCACCGCATAGGCGGGCGCCTTCAGCGTATTGGCGTAATCGACCCAGGCGTCCGCCATCGACCATTCCAGAGCCGGCGCCAGGAACCACCCGGCCGGGTGATCGTAGCGCAGCTCGGCCCGATACAGATGCTCAGGCACGACCGGCAGGTCATTGTCGCCATAGGCCGCGTCTCCGTCGAAGTGGAAGTCGGACCAGCTATAGGTCTGGCGCAGACGCCAGGCCCCGCCCGCCAGATGGGATGCGAACCGCCAGTCCAGCCCGGCCTCCAGTCCCTGGTGCACCGTCGGCCCGGCGTTGAAGGTCGCCGCCGGGATGCCCAGGGCCGCATTGGGGATGAAGTTCAGCAGCTCGTGGTCCAGCTCGGCCCGGTAGACGGCGACGTCCCAGGTAAAGGCGTCGCGGCGGCCGCGCGTCCCCGCCTCGAAAGTCACAGCCTCCTGCGGCTGCAGCGGCTGGAAGCCCTGGACGTTGGGCGACAGGGCCGAGAAGTTCGGCGGTTCGACCGAGCGGGTGACGTTGGCATAGACCTGCGACCCGGCATCATCCTGCCACAACAGGCCGATGCGCGGCGCGAACCAGTCGTAGTCCTTGCCCGTCTTCAGGTCGAAGCTGGTCGCCACGCCCGGCAAGGCATAGCTCTGGTAGTCCCGTTCCGCCCGGCCATAGGATCCGCCGGCCACCAGGGCCAGCCGGTCGGTGACGAACAGCCGGCCTTCGGCGAACACGTCAACGGCGCGCGCGTCCTGTTCGCTTTGGGCCGTGTGGGCGCCGCGCGAGCCCACCACATTGATCCACTGGTTGGCGTCCAGATCGCCAAGGCGGACATAGGCCCCATAATAGGCGTCGGCCTTCATCCCCCACAGCTGTCCGTTCCAGTCGAAGCGACCGAAGGCGCCATAGTTGCGGCTCTGCTGGTCGATGACCTGGAAGATCGGGTGATCCAGGTCCTTCCAAGTCGCATAGACCCCGCCCTCGAAGGTGGTCTGGTCGTCGAGCCGCCATTTGGTCTGGAGCGCGCCGCGCACCGAGCCAAAGTCGCGCTGATAGTTCATCGCCCTGTTGTTGGCGTTTGCCGCCTTTGGATCGTTCAGGGCCTGGTCCAGGGTGACCGAGCCGGGGATCTGCTGATGCACATAGCCGCCGGTGACGATCAGCCGGATCTCGCGCTCCTGGCCCAGGCTGCGGCCGATGCTGAGCGAGCCATGCTGATCGCGCGTCTGGCTCTGGTCGCGCCAGCCGTCTGCGACCTGTCCGGTGGCGGCGGCGAAGACGTCCCAGTCGCCGCTTTGACGCGCGAGCGCCGCATGGGCCCGCGCCGTGCCGTATGAACCGCCGTCGATCCGCACCAGATTGTCATAACCGGCGTCGCGTCCGGTGGGCGTCACCAGATTGATGGCCCCGCCCAGCAGGGCGCCGCCGAAGCGCAGGGCGTTGCCGCCCTTGTAGACCTCGGTATAGCGGGCGATTAGCGGGGCAATCAGCTGGAAGTCGCCGAACCCGTCGGCCTCGTTGAAGGGCACCCCGTCCTGGGCCAGCAGCGTGCCGCGATTGTGCACCGAGTTGCCGATGCCCGAGCCCCGGATCGACAGGCGAACGTCGCCGCCCCATTTCTTCTGGGCATAGACGCCGGGGACATCGCGCAGAACGTCGGCCAGGTTGGGCGCATAACGGCTGGCGTAGGATTCGGCCGACACCACAGCCACGGCCCCGGGGGTGCGAGACAGCCGCGCGCGGGTGGCGGCCACGACCGGCGCGTCCTCGGGGTTGCGGGCGGCGGTGACGATGATCTCGTCGAGCGTGATCGCCGGGGTCGAGGATTGGGCGGATGCGACAGAGGGCGCGCAGGCAACGAGCGCGGCGCCCCACAGCATGAGAGGCGTGGTCAGCAGCGCACGCGGCGCCGCAGAGGTCTTGAGCAACATGAAATCAGTATCCTGAACAGGAGTGAGCTGGCGCGCGCGGGTCTGCGCGGCGCCGACAGGCGTCGATCGGGGCTGTTCAGGCCTGGGGTGGAGCGGTGGACGGCGGGCGCGGCGGGGCGCGGGCGGGCGGCGCCGGGCGCGACGGCGGGGCGACGAAGATCGAGGCGGGGCGCGACGAGGCCGCGGCGACCTTTATGGCAAGCGGGGGCTGGGGCAGGTCGGCGGCGACCGCCAGCAGACAGGCGGCGCATTTGGCCCCGCCCATCCCCTTGGTATTGTCGCGGTGCGCCCCGTCGACGCCGATGGCGATGGTCTGCGGCCCCTCGGCCGAACAGATGACCATCGGATGGCCGGGCGTCGATGCGGCCAGGGCCGCAAACGGCATGACGCTGCCGAATACGATGGCGAACGTCGCGGCCAGGAAGGCCAGCGAGCGTGCAATCGACCAATTGTCGGCCTGGGAGCGGGTCACGCCAGCGGCTTAGGACCAATCCATCCCGATGTGAAGCCGCGCCCCCTGCGCCATCATGTCCGATCGGAAAGGTTTGGGACAGCGATGCGTCCGCCAGGTGAACCGCGAATGCCGCTGCGGCTCAGGTTGCGCTCAGGCCCGCCCCTCTAGGTTTGGCTCATGGCTCAAATCGAAAAGGAGATCGCCATGAACCGCAAGATGATCACCACGACCCTGGCGGCTCTGACCGCCGTCGCCTCCATCGGCTCGGCCACCGCCGCCTCGGCCCAGTCCCGTGCGCCGGGCTATAACGCTCCCAGCCACGGCCCCGCGGCCCGAGCGCCCGCAAGGACTCCGGCGCGCGCCACGCCCGCCCCCGTCCGCGTCCAGCCCCCCATTCGCGCCCAACCTCCCGCTCGGGTCCAGAGCTACGGTCGCTGGCAGCAGTCGCAACGCCGCTATACGGCCGCCCGCTACACCCCGCCGCGCGGCCAGCAGGCCCGGACGTGGTCCTATGGCCAACGCCTGCCCTCGCAGTATCGAAGCCGCAGCTATGTGGTCGCCAACTACTCGAACTACGGCCTGAGGGCTCCGCCGCGCGGATACGAATATGTCCGCACCGGCAATGACGTGGTCCTGGCCGCCGTCGCCACGGGCCTGATCACCGCCGTCATCGCGGGTCTGTTCAACTAGCCCATGGCGCGCCCCGCCCGACAGCACAGCGCCCCGGAAGCCTTCCGGGGCGCTGAATGGCGCTTGGGACGCACACCTTGGCTATGGTGCGAAACCTGCCGCCCTGAACCGACGCTATTCCCGGCTGACCGGCACGCCACGCGCTTCCAGCATCGCCTGAACGCTGTCCTCGCCCGCCAGGTGGCCGGCGCCGATGGCGATGAAGGCCGTTCCGGACCCGGCCAGCAGAGTCTCGATCTGGTCGGCGAACCCGACGTTGCGACGCACCAACAGCGCGTCATAGATGGCCGGAGACTCTGCCTTCATGTCCTGGACCACAACCTGGTCCAGGGTCGCGACATCACCCGTCGCCCAGGCAGAAACCATGGCGTCCAGCAGGCTGGCCGCCTCCTCGAAATCCTTCAGCGTCGAGCGCAGGAAATCGACCTGGACCGCTTCGGGCAGGGTGGCCAGGGCCAGGACCTGATGCTCGATGGTCTCGAACCCGTGGATCGTCTTGCCGGCCTCCAGGGCGCGGGCCTTCAGCACCAGTTCGACGCCCGACGCCGGGTCGTAACCGGCCTTTGTCAGGGGCGCCAGCGACAGGGCCACGGCCGCGTACCAGGGCCTCAACGGGTCCATCTGGGATATGTTAGATCCCACCGCGCGCGCCGCTGCGTCCAGCTCACCCATCTCGGTTGGCGTCAGCAGGCTGGACAGCGGCTCGTCCAGCGAGATCCCGTACCGCTGGATCAGCGGAACGATGGCGGCGGTGTCCTCGGGGTTGGAGATCTCGAACCAGATGTCCGACGACGCCGCCAGCGCCTGATCGACACGGGCCGAGCTCCAGGCCGTGTCCGGCTTCAGCACATGGACCGTGCCGAACAGATAAAGGGTCGAGTCCGCGTCACGGACGACCCACAGGGCTGGGCCGGCCTCGGCCCCGGCCACCTGGGATGCAGCCACATAGGACGCCGCAACCGGGGACGCAGCCTGGGCCATGGCGGGCGACGAGACCAGGGCCGCCCCGATCAGGGTCAATCCGACCGCCGCCCCCTGAAGGAGCCCGGCGAAACGGTTATTGGCGAGATGGTGACGGGCGCGAGAGACGACGGCATGACGGGTCATGTCGAAATCCTTTCAGTCGAAGGGCGGCAAGGGAAGCGAAAGTGGCCGATGACCCAGTTATTGGGCGAGGGCCGGCTATTCGGTGAAGATGGCCTCGATCGGCCGATCAAAGACCCGCGCGATGCGGAAGGCCAGCGGCAGGGATGGATCATAACGGCCGGTTTCCAGCGCATTGACCGTCTGGCGCGAGACACCGAGCTGTTCGGCCAACTCCGCCTGGCTCCAGTCGCGCTCGGCCCTCAGCACCTTGAGATGATTGTTCATCGCGTCGGCCCTAACCGCGCGACCGCGACAGCCACCACCAGGTCCAGACCACGCCATAGCCGATCAGCATCAGGGTCAGCATGGCGAATGCGCCCGCGGCGGCATAGGCGACCGGGTCGGTCCGCCCCATCAAGGCCGGCAGATCTATTGTCGCCGCGACCGGCTCGACCATGGCGATGACCATGAGTACGCCCCCGACCGCCATCCCGGCGCTGCCGCCCCAGTACCAGGCCGATTTGTGGGCCTCCTGCGCCGCCTCGTCGATGGACAGCATCCACACTGCTCCCCCCGCCATGGCCCCGACCATCACGACCCCGGCGAAGATGAACACCAGCCAGAAGCGCGCCGCCTCAGCGTCGACGAGAGCGCCCGAGGCCTCCAGAGAGCCGATCACGCCCCCGCCGATGAAGGTCAGCGCGAGAAGCCCGATCACAGCCAGCATCGATCGGCCGAAGATGCGAGATTTAAAAGACATCATGGAAAGCCTCCTCGTCTTTATGACAAGTGTCTTTTACTTTTCATGCCAAGCCTATGTCAACCACCCTTGTCATTGCGTCAGAGTTAGTGTCGCCTAGAAGAGCTTGGCTGGCTCGGTGACGGGAGCGACCAGTTCGGGGCGACTGAGGGTGCGCGGGGCGATTTCGATCGGCGTCAGCGCCGGCAAATCCTTACTTTCGTGATCGACCTGCAGGTCCTCGAACCGGCGGGCCTGGACCATGACCTGGCTTTCCAGCGAGCCGACAAACTGGTTGTAGCGCCCGACCGCCGCGTCCAGGGCCTTGCCCACCGAGGCGGCGTGGCCGCCCATGGAGGCCAGCCGCTTGTACAACTCCTTGCCCAGCCGGGCGATCTCATCGGCGTTGCGCGACTGCTCCTCGGCCCGCCAGCCATAGGCGACCGCCTTGCACAGGGCGAACAGGGTCGTCGGCGTGGCGATCAGCACCCGCGAGGCCATAGCCTGGGTGATCAGGTCGGGCTCATGATCCAGGGCGGCGGCCAGGAAGGATTCGCCCGGCACGAACATGACGACGACATCGGGGCTGGGCTTGAACTGGTCCTGATAGGCCTTGGCCGAAAGCTGGCGGACGTGGGTCTTCATGCTGGCGGCGGTGCGCATCGACACCGAGCGCGCCTGGGCTTCCGCGTCGCCGTCGGCCTCGTCGCCGAAGGCCAGGGGCACCTTGGCGTCGATCACGAACATGCCGCCGCCTGGCATACGAACGATGAAGTCGGGGCGCTGCTGGCGACCCGCGTCGTCGGCCGAAGAGGTCTGTTCCTCAAAGTCGAACCGGCCGGCCATCCCTGCGGCCTCCAGCACATTGCGACAGGTCTGTTCGCCCCAGCGTCCGCGCCGCCCGGTGTTGCCGCGCAGTGCCTCGGTCAGCTTGCGCGCCTCGTCGCGGGTGGCGCTGGACGCGATCATCAGGGCCGCCAGCTGTTCCTTCAGCCCACCCGTTTCCTCGGTGCGGCTCTTTTCCAGAGCCGATACGTGTTCCTGGAACTTGGTGAGTTGCTCGGACACAGGCTTCAGCTGGGCCTCGATCCGCTCGCGGGCGAACCGGTCCTGGGCCTGGAAGGTGTCGGTGGCGCGCTGGACCATCTGGTCGGCCACGGCCTGGGCCGACTGGGCGGCCTGGGCCTTCATCAGCTCGGCCATCGTCACTCGGCTGTCCTCGATCAGGGCGACCTTCTCGTGAGCGGAGGTCAGGGCCGATACGGCCTTTTGCCAGCCCATGAAGGCCCACAGGAAGGCGGCGCCCAGGAAGGCGGCGACGGCGGCGAGGATCAGCACGAGCATGTTCATGCTCCGTTCCTAGACGGAGTCGGCGGCGCCGGAAAGACGGGTCTGAACCCTAGGCCGGGCGTCGCGCGCGAAGCGCCTGGACAATCGTGCCGTCGTCCAGCCAGTCGAGATCGCCGCCGACCGGCACGCCGCGCGCCAGAGATGTCACCTCCACCCCCGTCCCCGCCAGCCGCTCGGCCAGATAGTGGGCCGTGGTCTGGCCGTCGACGGTCGCCGGCAGGGCCAGCACGACCTCGCGCACAGCGCCTGCGTCTCCCGCCCTGGCCCGGCCCACCAGTTCGGCGACGCGCAGGTCCTCGGGGCCCACGCCGTCCAGGGCCGACAACAGCCCGCCCATCACATGATATTTGCCTCGGAACGCGCCGGACCGCTCCATGGCCCACAGAGCGCCGGCTTCCTCGACCACGCAGATCAGGCCGTTGTCGCGGTGGGGGTCCGAACAGATCGAGCAGGGATCGCGCGTATCTGGCGCGCCGCAGACCGAGCAGGACACGACCTTGCGCGCCGTCTCGTCCATGGCGGCGGCCAGGGGCACCAGAAGCTGCTCGCGCTTCTTCAGCAGTTGCAGGGCCGCCCGCCGGGCCGAGCGCGGACCCAGGCCCGGCAGCTTGGCCAGCAGGGCGATCAGTCGCTCGATCTCAGGTCCGGCTGCGGCGGCCAATTCAGGATCGGCCTAAAAGAGCTTGGGCATGCCGGGGATGTTCATGCCCGCCATCGGCCCCGCAGCCTCACGCATCAGGGCGCCGTTGACCTCGTCCAGTCGGCGCTTGGCGTCGGCGTGGGCGGCGACGATCAGGTCAGCCAGGATCTCGCCCTCGCCAGGAACCATAAGACTGTCGTCGATCCTGACCGAGGTCACCTCGCCGGGACCTTTCAGGGCGATGGTCACCAGACCGCCCCCCGAGCTTCCTTCGGCGGCCGTTTCGGCCATTTTCGCCTGGGCGTCCTGCAGCTTCTGCTGCATGGCCTGGGCCTGTTGCATCAAGGCGTTGAGATCTTTCATGGGTGCTAGATAAGCAATCCCGCGCCTTCGCGACAGGGGTTGAATGATGACGACGCTCGACAGCCCGGCCCCCTCACGCCTAACGCGTCACCAGCCCGCCCTCTTGCATCGGGCGGCCAAACTCCTATTTAGCAACTTACACTGTTGCCATTCATCTCGGATAGTCTTCTATGGCCTATGATCCCTCGACCCGCGACGTCGCCCTCGGCGACACCGCCCTCGCCCAGCTCTTCACCGAGGCCCGGACGCGCAACGACTTCAGCGACCGCCCGGTGTCCGAGGATCTGATCCGCAAGCTGTACGACCTGACCAAGTTCGGTCCCACAGCGGCCAATACGACGCCCGCCCGCTTCCTGTTCGTTACCTCGCCCGAGGCCAAGGCCCGGCTTCTGCCCCACATGTCCGAAGGCAACCGCGACAAGACCGCCACGGCGCCCGTCGTCGCGATCATCGCCCATGACATCGAGTTCCACGAACAGATGCCGATCCTGTTCCCGCACAACCCCGACGCCAAGAACTGGTTCGGCGACCTGGAAGGCCGCAAGGCCTCCGCGGGCCTGAACGGCTCGCTGCAGGCCGGCTATTTCATGATCGCCGCCCGCGCCCTGGGCCTCGACGTCGGCCCGATGATCGGTTTCGACGCCGCCGGGGTGAAGGCCGAGTTCCTGGCCGACACCACCTGGGAGCCCTCGTTCGTGATCAACCTCGGCTATGGCACGGACGAGAAGATGTTCCCCCGCTTCCCGCGCCTGGACTTCGACACGGCGGCCAAGATCGTCTGACCAAAATCCTCCCCTATCGGGGGAGGTGGCGCGGCGCGCTTGCGCCGTGACGGAGGGGGCAGGCCTCACGCATCGTGTCTGTTGCGAGGCTCCTCCACCCCATCGGAGTCCCCCTCCCCCGATGCGTGGACTGCTGTCAGTCCTCGTCCTCGACCTCGTCGGGGATGGCGGGCATTTCGACGGTGGGGGCCAGGGTCTTGATCTCGGCGATCTTGGCGCCTGGAAACGCGGCCAGCACCGCCGCGACGAAGGGATCGGCCTCGACCTCCGCCCGTTCCTCGGCCCGGCCGCGACGCTCCACCTCGATCAGGGTCTCGCCCCCGCCCTGGCCGTTGGCGGCGATCAGCCAGGTGCGGCCGGTCCACTCGCGCAATCGCGAGGCCAGACGACGCGCCAGATCGATCGGCGCCCCCTCCCCACTTTCATAGACGATGGCGCCCGGCTTGAACGAGACGGGCTTCACATAGCGCTGCACATCCATCTGCAGGCTGATCTCGCGCTTCTGGCCGATCAGAGCGACGGTGGCCTCGAAGGTCTGGGGATCGGGCAGGGCCGGAGTCGCCGCCGGTCGAGGAGCCAGTTGGGCCGATGCGCCTCCACCACCGCCGCCGCCACCACCCCTGGGCGCGCCCGCGCCGCCCGGCAGGTCGCCATTCTGAAGCGCTTTCAGCGCCTCCTCCGGTCCGGGCAGGTCGGCGGCATAGGCCAGGCGCACGATGGCCATCTCGACCGCGTCGGCGGGGCTGGGCGCGCGCCGCACCTCTTCCAGCGCCTTCAGAAGCATCTGCCAGGTCCGCGACAGGGTCCCGGCCGAGATCGCCGCCCCCATGGCCGCCAGCTTCTGGGCCTGATCATTGGGCAGGCGGGTCGCGTTCGGCCCCAGCATCTTGGCGACCGAGGCCGCGTGGCAGTGTTCCAGCAGGTCGTTGGTTACCTGGATCGGATCGGCGCCGTATCCATAAAGTGTCCGGAAGGTCTCAAGCGCCTCGGGCGTGCGTCCGCCCATGATGGATTCGAACAGGGCGATGGTCTGGGACCGGTCGGCCAGCCCCAGCATGTCGCGCACGACCTCGGTCTTGACCGTCTCGCCGCGCTCGCCCTGCACCAGGGCCTGATCCAGCAGCGACAGCCCGTCGCGCACCGAGCCCTCTGCGGCGCGGGCGATCAGGGCCAGGGCGTCGTCCTCGACCTTCATCCCCTCCTTGCCGGCGATGCGCGACAGGTGTTCGACCAGGATCTCTGGCTCGACGCGGCGCAGATCGAATCGCTGGCAACGCGACAGGATGGTCACCGGCACCTTGCGGATTTCGGTGGTGGCGAAGATGAATTTGGCGTGGGGCGGCGGCTCTTCCAGCGTCTTCAACAGGGCGTTGAACGCCTGGTTCGACAGCATGTGCACTTCGTCGAGCACATAGACCTTGTAGCGCGCCTCGACCGGGCCATAGCGGACGCTGTCGAGGATGTCGCGAATGTCGCCGACGCCGGTGTGGGACGCGGCGTCCATCTCCATGACGTCCATATGCTGGCCCGCCATGATGGCGGCGTCGTGCACGCCGTGGGCGGTCAGTTCCAGCGACGGCCGGTCGATGACGTCCGTCTGGTTGTTCAGGGCGCGGGCCAGAAGCCGGGCCGTGGTCGTCTTGCCGACGCCGCGCACCCCGGTCAGCATGAAGGCGTGGGCGATGCGGCCGGTGGCGAAGGCGTTGGTCAGGGGGCGGACCATGGCCTCCTGGCCGATCAGGTCCTCGAAGGTGCGCGGCCGGTATTTGCGGGCCAGGACGGTATAGGCCTCGCCATCCCCCTCGACAGGCGCGGGCTCGGACACGACTACCGGCGCGCGGGCCGGCTCGGGCGCCGTCTCGGCGACCGGGGCAGGCGCAGCAGCGGGCGCACCAAACATGTCGTCGGTGTTCTCATCCCGCTCGGGGAGGTCTTCCTCCCAAGGAGGGCCATCCAGATTCGGGTCGACGTCGCTCATGGAACGGTCTTACCGCGAGGATGGCCGCCGATGCGACTCTCATCCGCGCGCCCACCCCTGCGAAACCGGGGATGAGCGCGCGAAGGCATCGAACCTACATATCGCGCGGCAGTTGCCCGCCGTTGTCGGCGATCTTCTGCATGACCTGCTTGTGCAGCCAGATGTTCATCGTGGCGCTGTCGGACTTGTCGCCGGTATAGCCCAGCTCGTCGGCCAGCTCCTTGCGCTCGGCCAGCGAGCTTTCCAGCCCGACCAGCTTCATCAGGTCGATGATGGAGGTGCGCCAGTTCAGCTTCTGGTCCCGCACGCTGTTCTTGAAGTCGAGGATGCCGGCGACATCCACCGGCTCCGGCTGAGGCGCGGTGGCCGAAGCAGCAGTCACTGCCGGCGCAGGCGTCGGCGCAGCAGCCGTGGAGGCAGGCGCGGCTGCGGTCGCTTCGTCCTTCTTGCGATTGAAGATGCCGCCGAGAATCTTGCCGAGAATGTTCATGGATCCCTCCTGTCGATGGAGCCACAGCGGTTCGGACGTGAAGCGGTTCCAATCCTCCCCTATCGGGGGAGGTGGCTCGAAGCGGAGCGAAGAGACGGAGGGGGCTCAAGGCGAGCTCGGTGTCTGAGGTCGGCCCCTCCACCGCTTCGCGGTCCCCCTCCCCCGATGGGGGAGGATGGCGCTCAGCAGCGAGCGACCGCGTCAGCACCGCTCGCGCTCAAGTAGCGAGCCTCCCCGAGCCGAGCGTTAGCGCCCTAAAAAGAAGGAAAGTGGAGACCGACACGACCCGAAGGGGAATTCGTTGTGGCTGCTGCCTTCCGGCCCTGACCAGATTGGCGAAACCTTCGCCCGCACCGATCTCCGAGGCCTATATCGCCGCTTGGCGCGTCGAGATCAAGACCACCCCTCCCCGACCGCCGCGCGAAGGTCTAGATACGACCCATGCCCCTTCCCGCCCTGAACACCTTCGCCGGCAACCCGCTGGACCGCGCCGGCGACCAGAGGAACGATCCCGACTGGCTGGCCGAACAGGCGTCCAACCCCGACGCCCTGGCCATGGTCCTGTGGGAAGGCAAGCCGCTGCTGGAGGAAGGGCCGGACGGTCCGCGCCTGGCCTGGCTGTCGATGACCCACGCCCGTGACATCGTGCGCGACCGCGAGCTTTTCCTCGGACTGTGGAAGTCGGCTCCGGTCTTCGCCATCGAGTTCGAAGGCGTCATCGATCCTCAGGACGGCCCGGTGCGGGGCCTGGGCCTGTTCACCGAGATGCGCGAGGCCGCCGCCGTCCTGTCGGGGGCTGAGGCCGCCATGGCGGGCACGGCCAAATCCCTGTTCGACTGGCGGCGGCTTCACGGCTTCTGCGCCGCCTGCGGCCAGATGAGCGACAATGCCTGCGGCGGCTGGAAACGGGTCTGCCCCGCCTGCCGGACCGAGCATTTCCCGCGCGTCGATCCAGTCACCATCATGCTGCCGGTCTATAAGGGCGGGGCCGAGCCCCTGTGCCTGCTGGGCCGTCAGGCGGCCTGGCCGGCGGGTCGGATGTCGGCCCTGGCGGGTTTCCTCGAGCCCGGCGAGACCATCGAGGAGGCCTGCGCCCGCGAGATCAAGGAAGAGAGCGGCCTGACGGTGACGGCGGTGCGCTATCACTCCAGCCAGCCCTGGCCGTTTCCATCACAACTGATGATCGGGCTGATCGCAGAAGTGTCCGACGATCAGGCGGCGCCCGACGAGACGGAACTGGAAGCCGTCGCCTGGCTGACGCGGTCAGAGGCCGCCGACGTGCTGGCCGCACGGCACCCCGCCATCAAGGCCCCGCCCCCCTTCGCCATCGCGCACACGCTGTTGAAGGCCTGGGTGGACGGGTTCGAGGCCTAGATCCTCCCCCTGCGCTACGTTTGGGGGAGGAATGCCCTCGCCGCTGCCAGATCGGCCGGGTTGTCAACGGACAGCGGCGCTTCGCCGATCACCGCCGCCCAGATCGACAGCCCCATCTCCAGCGCCCGCAGCTGTTCCAGCTTCTCACGCTTCTCCAGCGGCGACGGCGGCGCGGCGCAAAACCTCAGCAGGGCCTCGCGGCGATAGCCATAGATGCCGATGTGACGCCACACAGGCGCGTCGCCGTACAGGGTCGAACGGGTGAAATAGAGGGCCGTGCCGTGCCGCTCGCCCGCCTCCAGCGCCAGCACCGCCTTGACCACGTCCGGGTTGGTCCGGTCCGAGGCGTCGGCCTCGGGCGCGACCAGGGTGGCGATGTCGCAGGACGGCTCGCCATGCAGCAGGGCGGCGCAGGCCGTGGCCAGGCCGGGATCGGCGAAGGGCATGTCGCCCTGAAGGTTTATCACCGCGTCATATTGACCGTTGGGGTCGATGGCCTCCAGCGCCGCACGGATCCGGTCCGAGCCAGAGGGCAGATCCGGGTCGGTCAGGATGGCCTGGCCGCCGATGTCGATGATGACGTCGACGATGGCCTGATCCCCCGCCGCCACCACCACGGGCAGACCCGAGTTCAGTGCGCTTTCGTAGGCGCGGACGATCATCGGCTTGCCGCCGATCTCGGCCAGCGGCTTGTTCGGCAGCCGGGTCGCCGCCATGCGAGCGGGTATCATTATCAGCGGGTTCATCGTTGGATATCGCCTTTGCTGGTCCCGACCGGCCAAACTGGGGTTCGGCCCGGTTGCGAAGGCGGCGCTAGCGTGTCAGAGACGCCCACGCAAGAATTCGCTCTCCGTCGTTCGCTATGGAGGGCCCAGCTACGGGATGCGACGACGCGTATGAGCGGCGATCTGAAGTGGAACAAGATTTTCGGCGCGGGACTGGGAACGGCCTTCGCCATCCTGGTTGTCCAGCAAGTGTCGGGCGCGGTCTACAAGACCCATGAACCCGAAAAGATGGGCTATTTCGTCGACGCGCCTGAAGAGGCCGCTGGCGGCGCCGCTGAGGCTGTCCTGCCGCCTGACTGGGGCACGGTTCTGCCGGCCGCCGATCTGGCTGCGGGCGAAGCCGCCTTTGCACGCTGCAAGGCCTGCCACACCGTCAATCAGGGCGGCGCCGACGGTATCGGCCCCAACCTGTTCGGCGTCGTCGGCGGTCCGGTCATGCATCGCGCGGGCTTCGCCTATTCGGACGCCATGAAGGCCCACAAGGCCGAGGTCCCGACCTGGGGCTATGACGAGCTGGATCACTTCATCACGGCCCCGGCGCGCTACGTCGCCGGCACCAAGATGTCGTTCGCCGGCCTGCGCGACACGCCCACCCGGATCAACCTGATCGCCTATCTGCGTTCGCAGGGCTCGACCGGCTTCGCCATCCCCGCCTCGGACCCGACGCGCCAGCCGGGCGCTGCCCCCGCCGCCGTTGACGCCGCTGCGGCTGAGGCTCCGGCCGAAGGCGCCGCCGCCGCCGATGCGACCGCCCCCGGCGCCGCTCCGGCCGATCCCGCGACGACCCAGGCCACGCCTGCGGCTCCGCCGGCCGCGACCAGCCCGGCTCCGGCGAATCACTAGGTTTCCAGGCCTTCCGGGCCTGGCCTTCTGAAGATGAGGAAAGGCGGCCTTCGGGTCGCCTTTCTGCGTTTTGGTGGCGTCAGCCGAGCCGGCGCCAGACCGGCGATCGGAAGCCGTCGGCGGCGTAGCGCGCCTCGGCCTCGGCCAGGTCCTCGATCACGACCCCGCCATGATGGCCGGTCGCATGGATCACCCGGTCGGCGTCCAGGGCCAGGGCCGAGTGGCCGCTCCACTCATGGCCGGGTTCCGCGAGCCAGACGACGATATCGCCGCGTCGCAGGTCAGAGCGCTCGACCGCGCGACCCACTTCGGCCTGCTGGTCGGAATGGCGCGGACCGGGCAGGCCGCAGGCATAGAGGGCCTGCTGCACCAGGCCGGAACAGTCGGTGGCGAGGGAGGATCGCGCGCCCAACCGATGCGGCGTGCCCAGTAGGCCCTCGGCGACCGCCACGGGGTCGGCCTCGAACGTCCCGATCGGCTGCAGGTCCTCGGCGGGGACGCCGCAATAGATGTGATGCACCAGGGCGTTCAGCGGCAGGGCGGCGCCCGTCGCGGCCACCCGGTGCGTCGGCAGAGGCGCGTCGCGGCCCAGGGCGGATGTCGCCACCCAGCCCACGCTGCCGTCCCTGCGCGCCCGGCCCCAGGCGAAACCGCCCTGCTGGTCCAGCACGTCGAAGGCCTCGCCGAAGATCAACTGGTCGATGCGTTGAGCCGTCTTGTCGGCGTCTGCAAACACGTCGGCGACCGCCACCCGGCAATGGGCCGGTTCGACCGCCCGGAACGCCGTAGCCCGCACGAGCCCTTCCAGCGCCTGCTCGGCCAGGTCTGGCCGGGCGAGCGTCGTTCGCTCATCAAGGGCTGCGAAAGGGGTCAACGGCGGCTCGTATGATCGGGGTGCTTTTGTCCCACATGATCCTGAGAGTCCCGTTAACGGGGCGGGGATTTTTTCCGAGAACGGCCCTAGTTGAGCGCGGGGTAGCGTCCCCGCAGCATCTGATAACAGGCGCGAAGGGCCTGGGCCTCGCCCCCCTCGGGCCAGCCGGGGCGGTTGCGCGGGTTCCAGGCGAAGATGTCCATATGGGCCCAGGCCCCGGTCTCGGGCGCGAATTTCTGCAGGAAAAGCGCCGCCGTCACAGACCCCGCCTGGGCCCAGCCGGCTGAGTCGTTACGGACATCGGCGATCTCGCTGTCTAGGGCGGCGGCGTAGCCCTGCCACAGCGGCATCCGCCACAGGGGATCGCCTACCGAAGCCGAGGCCGCCAGCAGGTCGCCCGCCAGGGTCTCGTCGTCCGTATAGAGGGGCGGCAGTTCCGGCCCCAGGGCGATCCGCGCCGCCCCGGTCAGGGTGGCGAAATCCAGCGTCAGGTCTGGCGCGTGCTCGCCCGCGCGGGTCAGGATGTCGGCCAGGATCAACCGTCCCTCGGCGTCCGTATTGCCGATCTCGATAGTCAGGCCCTTGCGGCTGGACAGAATGTCTCCGGGCCGGAAGGCGTCGGCCGACACCGCGTTTTCGACCGCCGCGACCAGCACCACCAGACGCACAGCCAACCCGGCCTGCATGACCAGCCGGCCGAGGGCTAAGGCATGAGCCGATCCGCCCATGTCCTTTTTCATGTTGCGCATGCCGGCGGCCGACTTGATGTCCAGCCCGCCGGTGTCGAACACCACCCCCTTGCCGACCAGGGCGACCATCGGCAGGTCGGTGCGATCCAGGTTCCAGCCGATCTCGATCACGCGCGGCGCCCGCGCCTCGGTCGCCGCGCGGCCCACCGCGTGAACGGCGGGGTAGCCAGCCTCGAGCAGGGCGTCGCCGGTCGTGACGGTGAGGGTCGCGCCACCTTGTTCAGGAAGACTGGCCGATTCCGCGATCTCGCGGGCGATGGTCTCGATCTGCAGCGGCCCCATGTCGGCGGCGGGGGTGTCGACCATCTCGCGGGCCAGGGCGCAGGCCGCGGCGATCCGCAGGGTCTCGTCCAGGTCCAGCCCGTCCGGCGCCACCAGCCGCACCGCCCCCCGATCCGGGCGCGCCTTGTAGCGGTCGAAGCGATAGGTCCCCAGGAGGAAGGCCAGGGCCGCCAAGGGGGCCTGTTCCGCCTCGCCCTCCAGCCGATAGGTCCCAGCGGGCAGCTTGGCCGACAGCGCGCGCGCCGACCACGGATCGAAGCGCTCGCCCGTCCCGACCAGGACCGAATCGACCCCGCCCCCCCCGTTCGGCACGACCAGCATCTGGCCCAACTTGCCCTTGAAGCCATTGGCGCTCGCCCAGGACGCGGCGCGCCCGTCCAGAGCCGTCTTGGCGTCCACGAACCGCACCGGGATCGCATCGGCGTCGGCGGAGATCAGAAGGGCGGGGCTGACGACGGACATGGCGGGCTCCAGGCTGTGGATATTAACCAATGCTTGACGCCGAAAGCGGATTCTACAGCCTGTAAATTCCGCATCGGAACGCACCATGTCGCGCACAGCCGTCGCCGCCGCAATCTTCATCTCGACCCTGACGGTCAGCGGGGCCGCCTTCGCCGCCGATCCGGTCACGGTCCCCGCGCCTGGTGCGACCGCCCCTGCGCCCCGCCTTCCCGCCACGGCTGCGGAGCGCGCAGCCTATGATCGCTCCGACGCCCTGGCCCGGTCGGTCTTCTGGTCGCGCGAGAACGAGATCAACCCGGCCGACCCTGTCGCCGGCGTCAAACTGGCCCAGGCCCTGCGCGAGATGGGGCAGTTCCCCCAGGCCATCGCCATCGCCCAGCAGGTGCTGGTGGTCCAGCCCGCCAATGTCGAAGCCATGCTGGAACTGGGAAAGACCCATATCGCCCGCGGCCAGGGCTTCTATGGCATCGCCCCCCTAGAACAGGCCAAGGCCGCCGCACCGCGCGACTGGCGGCCCCTGTCGCTGCTGGGCGTGGCCTATCAGCAGGTGCGCCGGGGCGAGGACGCCCGCGCCGCCTGGGCCGAGGGCTTGAGGCTGTCGGCCGACAATCCCGAGATCCTGACCAACGCCGCCGTGGCCCTGATCGCCGAGGGCAATGCGCCCGCCGCAGAAAACCTGTTGCGTCGCGCTGTGGCCCAGCCGGGTGCGACCCTGAAGATGCGACAGAACCTGGCCCTCAGCCTTGGCCTTCAGGGCAAGACCGCCGAGGCCGAGCAGATCATCCGCCGCGACCTGCCGCCCGAGCTGGCCGAGCGCAACCTGGCCTGGCTGAACCAGCGCACCGCGCCGGGCGCGGTCTCCACCGCCTCGGCCCCGGAACAGGCCCCCTCCGCCACCGCCCGCACCTGGAACTCGCTCCAGGGCGGCTGAAGCGCGCGGCCCGATATCCAAAAAAGGCCGACACGAAAAAAGGCGGGGCCGGTCGCCCGGCCCCGCCCTCTCATCATTTGAACCGAAAGTGGGTTCAGACGCCGCGACGGGCGTCGGCCAGGGCCACGCGCGCCTGAAGGTTGGCGTCCTGGGACACCGCCGTGGCGATGGCGTTGAAGCGTTCGACGGCCAGGCCGGAACCTTCGACGGTCGCCGCCATCTCGGCCTGTTGCTCAGCCGTGGGCGTCGCGCCGGCGGCGGGGGCGATCTCGCGCATCTTGACCATGGCGGCCGAGAACTGATCCAGCTCGGCGTCGGTCACGCTGGCGGCCTCGGCGCTGGGGGCCGGGGCGTTGATAACGGCCAGGCGCGCCTGAAGCACCGGGTCCGAAGAGACCGAGCCGCTGATGCCGTTGAACTGTTCGACCGTCAGGCCCGAACCCTCGATCGCGGCGGCCATCTCGGCCTGCTGCTCGGCGGTGGGCGTGCCGCCCTGAACCGCGGCGGACACTTCGCGCACCTTGACCATGGCCGTGTTGAACGAGGTCAGTTGCGCGTCGGTGTAGGCGTCTGCCGACGCGGCGGGAGCGGCAGGCGCTGCGGGTGCGGCAGGCGTAGTCGCTTCGGCTTCGACAGTCCCCTCGACAGCGGCGTCTTGGGTATCGGCATCCTGGGCGAAGGCCGGAAGGGCGGCGGACGCCAGGGCGAGGGTCGAGACAGCGGCAATCAGTTTCAGACGCATGGAGACTCCATTCGATGACACCCCACGCGTCCGGGGAGGTGGACACGTCTTCAGGGGCTGGGGAACACACAGGGTTCAGGTGCAAAATGGTCATGATGAGGCAATGGTTGCGTTCATTTTGGAAACAATATTGCGCGCAGGCTTTGTCAGGCCGCTCCAGCGCCGATAGATCTCGACGTTGTTGAGCCGGTGATCGCAGCGCCACCGCCTAGTCTCTGCCTTCATATAACTATGCTATGAAATCGGCAGGCCGCTTCCCGAAGGGCGGACGAGCCCCTATCTTCCGGCCATGATCGACGACCTCTACAGCGTGCGCATCCTGTCGCTGGCGGCCAATCTGCCGCACAGCGGGCGGCTGGCCGCGCCCGAGGGAACCGGCGAGCGCGTGGCCAAGCTATGCGGGTCCAGGGCCATCGTCGATGTCGTCCTCGACGCCGAGGGCCGGGTCCAGAATTTCGCCCAGGACGTAAAGGCCTGCGCCCTCGGCCAGGCCGCTGCCGGCGTGTTGGGCCAGAGCGTCATTGGCGCCACCGCCGACGAGATCACAGGTGCCCGCGACGCCATGCTGGCCATGCTGAAGTCTGGCGGCGAGGGCCCGGAAGGCCAGTTCGAGGGCCTGCGCGCCCTGAAGCTGGTCGCCGACTATCCGGCCCGCCACGCCTCCACCATGGTCGGCCTCGAGGCCACGCTGGACGCCGTGCGCCAGGCCGCCGAGAAGCAGTCCACCCTCCGCGACACGGCGAACACACGAACTCGGTTGGCCGGCGCGGCCTGACCGACGCCGGCCCTTCCATCAGGCCACCACAGCCCCTGCTTGCCCGCTCGCCCTGCGCGAGGGATAAGCGGCGCGAAATGGCCAGCCCGGAAGCTCAGAACGCCGTAACCCTGTATGAACGCGGCGTCCGCGCGGCCCATCGGGGTTACAAGGTGACGTTGTCCCCCTTCTTTGGACAGTCGTGCCGCTTCCTGCCCACCTGTTCCGACTACGGCCGCGACGCGCTCATCCAGCACGGACCGGTCAGGGGCGGCTGGCTGACGGTGCGTCGCCTGTGCAAATGCCACCCGTTCGGCGGGTCGGGGTATGATCCCGTCCCTCCGCCGCCCCGTTCCTCGCCGGGCGACACATGATCTGCAAATCGGGTATGAACCCGGTTCACTGTTTGAAGACTGACCGATGATCGAACTGAAATTCCCCGACGGCGCCGCGCGTGAGTATCCGGCCGGCTCCACCGCCCGCGACGTGGCGGCCTCCATCTCGCCGTCCCTGGCCAAGAAGGCCGTCCTGGCCGAGTTGAACGGCCAGCAGCGCGACATGGACCGCGAGCTCGAGGTCGGCGGGACCTTCCGCCTGATCATGCGCGACGACCCGGCGGCGCTGGAAACCATCCGCCACGACGCCAGCCACGTCATGGCCGAGGCGGTTCAGAAACTGTTCCCCGGCACCCAGGTCACCATCGGCCCAGCCATCGAGGACGGCTTCTATTACGACTTCGCCCGCGACGAGCCCTTCTCGACCGACGACTTCGCCGCCATCGAAAAGGAAATGGCCCGCATCGTCGACCGCGACGAGAAGCTGGTCCGCGAGGTCTGGGAGCGCGACGCCGCGATCAAATATTTCACCGACAAGGGCGAGACCTACAAGGCCGAGCTGATCCGCGACCTGCCGGGCACGGAGACGATCACCGTCTATCGCCAGGGCGAGTGGCTGGACCTGTGCCGGGGGCCGCACTTCCCCTCGACCCGCCATGTCGGCAAGGCCTTCAAGCTGATGAAGCTGGCGGGCGCCTATTGGCGTGGCGACCACAACAACGCCCAGCTGCAGCGCATCTACGGCACGGCCTGGGCGACCAAGGACGACCTCGACGCCCACCTGCTGCGCCTCGAAGAAGCCGAGAAGCGCGACCACCGCAAGCTGGGCAAGGCCATGGGCCTGTTCCACATGCAGGAAGAAGGCCGCGGCATGGTCTTCTGGCACCCCAAGGGCTGGGTGCTGTGGCGCGTGCTGGAAGACTATATGCGCCGCCGCCTGGACGCCGCCGGATACGTCGAGGTCAAGACGCCCCAGGTGCTGGACCGCACCTTCTGGGAGAAGTCGGGCCACTGGGAGAAGTATCGCCCCAACATGTTCGTCTGCGAGACGGTCGAGGGCGAGGAACTCAGCCTCAAGCCGATGAACTGTCCGGGCCACGTCCAGATCTTCGACCAGGGCCAGCGGTCCTATCGCGAACTGCCCCTGCGCATGGCCGAGTTCGGCGCCTGTCACCGCTATGAGCCCTCGGGTTCGCTGCACGGCCTGATGCGGGTGCGCGGCTTCACCCAGGACGACGCCCACATCTTCTGCCGTGATGACCAGATCGTCGAGGAGACGGCCAACTTCATCGCCCTGGCCCGCTCGGTCCACGCCGACCTGGGGATGGAGACGGCCTATATCAGCCTGGGCACGCGCCCCGAGTCGCGCGCCGGATCGGACGAATTCTGGGACAAGGCCGAGGCCCTGATGCTGGAGGCCGCCCGCGCCGCCGGGACCGAGCCGGTGGTCACGCCGGGCGACGGCGCCTTCTATGCGCCCAAGCTCGACTTCGTCGTCAAGGACGCCATCGGCCGCGAATGGACCTGCGGCACGATCCAGCTCGACTATGTCCTGCCCGAGCGCCTCGGCGCGGAATATACGGGCGAGGACGGCCAGAAGCACCGCCCGGTCATGCTGCACCGGGCCATCCTGGGCAGCTTCGAGCGCTTCATCGGCATCATGATCGAGAACTACGCCGGGGCCTTCCCGTTGTGGCTCTCGCCGGTCCAGGCCGTGGTCGCCACCATCACCTCGGACGCCGACGACTATGCGCGTGACGTGGCCGCCCGCTTTAAGGCGGCAGGCCTGCGGGTCGAGACCGATCTGAGGAACGAGAAGGTCGGCTACAAGGTCCGCGAACACTCGGTCGGCAAGGTCCCGGTCATCGCCGTGGTCGGCAGGAACGAAGCCGAAAAGGGCGAGGTCGCCATCCGCCGCCTGGGTTCACAGGCCCAGGCCGTGGTCTCGGTGGAAGAGGCCATCCGCATCCTGACCGAGGAAGCGACGCCGCCGGATCTGCGGGGCTAGAACCCGCATTTGACTTGAACGGGGGATCGGATTTCTATTCCGCTCATCCCCGCGAAGGCGGGGACCCAGGCTTTAGCCGAGGTCTCCGCCCGTGGCCTTCTTCACCTACATCGTCGCCAGCAAACGGAATGGCACCCTTTACACCGGCTCCACCGACAACCTGATGGACCGCATCTGGGAGCATCGGGAAAAGACACGGCCGAACAGCTTCACGGCCCTTCACGGCGTCGCCGTCCTCGTCTGGTACGAGGTTCACGAAAGCCGGACTCAGGCGTTCCGACGCGAACGCCAGATCAAGAAATGGAACCGACTGTGGAAGCTCAGGCTCATCGAAGAGATGAACCCGGGTTGGCACGACCTGTTCGACAAGCTGGAGCCGTAACCAAAACCTGGGTCCCCGCCTTCGCGGGGATGAGCGGATTTTGGGTCCAGTCTTAGATATGAATCGCGTGCCCTAGCGCCCGCAGCGTCGCCTCGTGGAAGGCCTCGCCGAGGGTCGGGTGGACGTGGATCACGCCCGCGACGTCTTCCAGCACCGCCCCCATTTCCATCATCTGGGCGAAGCTGTTGGACAGTTCGGCGACGTGCTGGCCCACCGCCTGAACGCCCAGGATGCGGTGATCGGTCTTGGACGCCAGCACCCGCACGAAGCCGCCGTCCTCGCCCGCCTCGATGGCCAGGGCGCGGCCGATGGCGGCCAGGGGAAACACCGATGTGATCACGTCGTCGCGGCCCTCGACATCTAGCGGGCCGAGGCCTGCCGAGACGATTTCCGGCTCGGTGAAACAGACGGCGGCGATGGTGACGGGATTAAACCGTTTGTCGTGACCGGCGATGATCTCGGCCACGACCTCGCCCTGGGCCGAGCCCTTGTGCGCCAGCATGGGTTCGCCAGTCAGGTCGCCGACGGCCCAGACGTTCTTCATGTTCGTGGCGCAGCGGTCGTCGGTCTTTACGAAGGGCCCGGCCATGGTCACGCCCATGTTCTCCAGACCCCAGCCCTTTGTGCGCGGACGACGGCCCACCGTGACCAGAACCTTGTCGGCGTCCAGTTGCAGCGGCGCGCCGTCCCTGGTCGTGATTGACAGTTTGCCGTCCCCGAAGCCCCCGGCCCGCGCGCCGAGATGCAGTCCGACGCCGTGGTTGGTCAGCCACTTCATGACCGGATCGGTCAGGGCCTTGTCGTAGAGCGGCAGGATGCGGTCGGCCATCTCGACGATGGCGACCTGGGCGCCCAGCTTCCTGAAGGCGATGCCCAGTTCCAGCCCGATATAGCCGCCGCCGACGACGACCAGCTTGCCCGGAACCGCATCCAGCGACAGGGCCTCGGTGGAGGAGATCACGTCCCCGCCGAAGGGCAGGAAAGGCAGTTCGACCGGCTCGGATCCCGTGGCCAGGATGACGTGTTCAGCGGTGATCCTGATGTCGCCGTCATCGGTCGTGACGGTGCAGGTCTTGGCGTCGGCGAAGCTCGCCCAGCCCTTGATGACCCTCACTTTGGACTTCTTCAGCAGGGCCGCGACGCCGTTGTTCAGCTTCTTCACGATGCCGTCCTTCCACGCCACCGTCCTGGACAGGTCGATGGCCGGGTCGGACGCCGTGATCCCCAGCGTGCCGTCCCCGGCCGCCTTCAGCACCGTCTCGTACTTGCCCGCCGCATGGATGATGGCCTTGGACGGAATACAGCCGACGTTCAAACACGTCCCGCCCAGCCCATCGGAGCCGTCCACCAGCACGGTGTCGAGGCCCAACTGGCCGCAACGGATGCCGGCCACGTAGCCGCCGGTCCCGGCGCCGATGATCAGGACTTTGGTCTTCAGGGTCTGGGTCATTGGTGTCTTTCAAAGAATGGCGCGAAGTACGGCTGCCTGGCCCATCCGCCGCCATAGACCTCCGGCCTTGGCGAGAACGGGGTTTTGACAACGACGACAAGGTCGCCGACGTGATGCTGGAGAAACTTCAGACACCCCGGCCCCGTAGCGTCAGAGGTCGCGCGAACCTCCACCGCCCCGACGTCCTCGACAGGCTCGCCGGCGGGTTGACCCTGAATGGTTTCCTGAGGGACAATATGGGCCACGCCCCATATGACGGTTGCGTCGGCGCCTGCTTCGGCAGCCTCGATCCGCTCCACCCGCCCCAGAAACATCGAGATATTCTGATCTCCGATCCAGCCCGCCCAATTGGGCGGTGGCGGCGGCGAGCATGCGGCGGCAGGTGACGTCGATACGGCGGCAGAAACAATCGCCAAGGCCGCAGCAGCTATTAAACCTTTGGCGTTGGAGGCTTGGTTCATGGGAGCCCTATTCCGCAGGTCGGGTCAGACGATCAACATATCGTCGCGCGTCGTAGGTAGTCGCCTTCATGAGGCCGAAAGCGGTTTGTTCGTCATCGAGCATGACCACGACCGAATCGCCGATCTGCAGGTCCCTGATTTCGGACGTGATCGTCGGCTCGCATTGGGGCACGAGGTCCTCGCCGCGCACGACGATCCTATCGGTCGACCCGCCTCGCAGGACACGGGTGCGATCGACTTCAATGACCGGACGCGACCACGTCCCGCCGTCATACATCGGCTCCTGACGGCGCCCGATGATCACGACGCGACCGAGAATGATCTGGTCCGCATCCTGAATCCATCGATCATAGATAACGGTCGACGCCGTCTCGACCCGGCACGCCGACGCCTCGCCGGCCATGCCTAGAGCGGCCGCCATCACCGTCGTAAGGATGCGCGCCCTCAACCGGTCACCCCATCCACAGTGTGGCGGGGTTCTCCAGCAGGGTCTTGATCCGCTGCACGAAGACCGCCGCATCGTACCCGTCGACGATGCGGTGATCGAAGCTGGAGGACAGGTTCATCATCTTGCGGACGACCATCTGGCCGTCGCGGACGACGACGCGCTCGGCGATCTTGTTGGGGCCGACGATGGCGACCTCGGGGTGGTTGATGATCGGGGTGTGGGTGATCCCGCCCAGCGTGCCCAGAGAGGTGATGGTGATGGTCGAGCCCGACAGTTCGTCGCGCTTGGCCGAACCGTCCTTGGCTGCGTTCGAGACCCGCACGATCTCCAGCGCCGTGTCATAGGGGTCGCGCGCCTCGGCGTGGCGAACCACCGGCACCATCAGGCCGTTGGGCGTCTGGGCGGCGATGCCCAGATGCACCGCGGCGTGCTGGGTCAGGATGCCCGCCTCGTCGTCATAGGTGGCGTTGATGTTTGGCTGGTCCTTCAGGGCCACGACGATGGCGCGGGCGATGAAGGGCAGCAGGTTCAGCTTGGGCTGATCCTTGGCCTTGATGGCGTTCAGATGGGCGCGCAGCTCTTCCACCGCCGTCATGTCGATTTCCTCGACATAGGTGATGTGCGGGATGCGCCGAACGCTCTCGGCCATCTTCTCCGCGATCTTGCGGCGCAGGCCGATGATCCTGACCTCGGTCGCGCCCTCGGCCCGAGCATAGGTCGATCCGTGGTCGGACGATCCGCTCGCCGGCGGCTGCGAACCGCGCGACAGGAAGGCGTCCAGATCCTCGTGCTGGATGCGGCCGGCGGGGCCGGAGCCGGGCACGAACTGCAGTTCGATGCCCAGGTCGCGCGCGCGGTTGCGCACGGCGGGCGAGGCCAACGGGCGGACGCCGGGGGTCTGGGCGGTGCGGGTGACGGGAGCGGACTTGCCCCCCTCCCCGGCTGCGCCGGTGCTCCCCCCGACGGGAGGAGATTTGGAGGATGGCTTGGCTGCCGCCATTCCTCCCCCATCGGGGGAGGGGGACCGCGTCTTCGCGGTGGAGGGGGCCTGGGCGGATTCCGCCTTGGGGACAGCCGCAACGACATTCCCCGCACCCGCCACGTCGAACGTCACCAAAGGTCCGCCGACCGGAATCTGCTGACCGGGCTGGCCGAACAGGGCGGCGACCTTGCCGGAGACAGGCGAGGTCAGTTCGACGGTGGCCTTGTCGGTCATGACCTCGGCCAGAAGCTGGTCTTCCTCGACCATATCCCCAACCGCGACATGCCATGCGACCAGTTCGGCCTCGGCCGTGCCCTCGCCCACGTCGGGCAGTTTGAACACATAGTTGCCGGGCGCTGACTTTGACGCCGGCGGCGGGACGACCTCGGCCTTGGCTTCAGGCTCGGGCGCGAACGGCACGACGATTTCAGGCTCTGAGGCAAAAGGGGCGGCAGCGGACGCATTCCCCTCTCCCTCGACCTCGAACTCGACCAGGGGGCCGCCGACCGGCGACTGGGCTCCCGGCTCGCCGTGCAGTGCCGTGACCACGCCCGAGACCGGCGAGGTCAATTCCACCGTGGCCTTGTCGGTCATGACGTCGGCGATCAGCTGATCCTCCTCGACGCGATCCCCGATCTTGACGTGCCATCCGACCAGTTCGGCCTCGGCGGTGCCTTCGCCCACATCGGGAAGTTTGAACACATAGCGTCCCATCAGCGCGACCCTCCCGACATGACGGCTTTCAAGGCGGTGGCGACCCGTTCCGGCCCCGGGAAATATTCCCATTCGAAGGCGTGCGGATAGGGGGTGTCCCAGCCGGCGACGCGGGCGATGGGCGCCTCCAGATGATAGAAGCAGCGCTCCTGCACCAGGGCCGACAGCTCTGCTCCGTACCCGGACGTTTTCGGCGCCTCATGCACGATGACGCAGCGGCCGGTCTTCTTCACACTGGCCTCGATCGCAGCGATGTCGAGCGGCACCAGGGTCCGCAGGTCGATGACCTCGGCGTCCACGCCCGCATGTTCGGCGCCCGCCAGCGACACCCAGACCATGGTGCCGTAACAGAGGATGGTCACGTCGGCGCCTTCGCGGACCACCTTGGCCTCGCCGATGGGCACGACGTATTTGCCGGTGGGGACCTGAGCCTCGGGCTGGGACTTCCACGGCGAAACCGGCTTCTGGTGCCAGCCGTCGAACGGGCCGTTGTAGAGGCGCTTGGGCTCGAAGAAGATGACGGGATCGTCGTCCTCGATCGAGGCGGTCAGCAGCCCCTTGGCGTCATAGGGGTTGGACGGGACGACGACCTTCAGCCCGGCGATATGAGTGAACAGGCTTTCGGGCGACTGGCTGTGCGTCTGGCCGCCGAAGATGCCGCCGCCGTAAGGGGTGCGGACCACCATAGGGCTGGAGAACTGCCCGCCCGAGCGATAGCGCATCTTGGCCGCTTCGCTGACGATCTGGTCGTAGCCGGGATAGATGTAGTCGGCGAACTGCACCTCGACCACCGGACGCAGGCCATAGGCGGCCATGCCGACGGCGGCGCCGATGATGCCGCTTTCGTTGATGGGGGCGTCGAAGCTGCGGGTGATGCCGTGCTTCTGCTGCAGCTGGTCCGTGACGCGGAAGACGCCGCCGAAATAGCCCGTGTCCTCGCCAAAGCTCAGGACATTGGGGTCCTCGGCCATCTTCACATGCAGGGCCGAGTTGAGCGCCTGGATCATGTTCATCGACTGGACGCCGGCGGCCTCCGTCGCTTCGGAAGCAGGCGCGTTCGATGCGTCGACCATGTCGGGCTCGATACCGTCGGTGCGGTCGGATTCGGTAAATGTATCGGACATCAGACGCCTACCTCGCCGCGTTGTTCGGTGATCCGCCAATCCGGTGTGGCGTAGACCTCCTCGAACATCTCCTTCACCGAGGGCCGCGATTGTCCCAGAGTGCCGATGGCCTCGGCCTCCTTGCCCGCGTCGCGGACCTGGGCAACGGCATCCTTGAGCGCCGCCTCGTGCTGCTCGTCGTCCCACTCGCCGATCAGGGTCAGGTGCTGTCGCAGGCGGGCGATCGGGTCGCCCAGGGGCCAGCGCTCATGCTCGTCGGCCGGGCGGTATTTCGACGGGTCGTCCGAGGTCGAGTGCGGGGCGCCGCGATAGGTGAACATCTCGATCACCGTCGCGCCCTGGTTGGTGCGGGCGCGTTCCTCGGCCCACTGGGTCGCGGCCCAGACGGCCAGGAAGTCGTTGCCGTCGACGCGCAGGGCCGGCAGGCCATAGCCGATGGCCTTGGACGCAAAGGTGGTCTCCAGCCCGCCGGCGATGCCCTGGAAGGACGAGATGGCCCATTGGTTGTTGACGATGTTGAGGATGACCGGCGCGCGATAGACGGAGGCGAAGGTCAGGGCCGAGTGGAAATCGCTCTCGGCGGTCGAGCCGTCGCCGATCCAGGCGGCGGCGATCTTGTTGTCGCCCTTGTAGGCGCTGGCCATGGCCCAGCCGACCGCTTGCGGCAGTTGCGTGCCCAGGTTGCCCGAGATGGTGAAGAAGCCATAGTCCTTGGCCGAATACATGATCGGCAGCTGGCGGCCTTTGATCGGGTCGGCGGCGTTGGAATAAATCTGGTTCATCATGGTGGCCAGGGGATAGCCGCGGGCGATCAGCAGACCCTGCTGGCGGTAGGTGGTGAAGCCCATGTCCTCGCGGCTCAGGATCATGCCCTGAGCGACAGCGATGGCCTCTTCGCCGGTGCATTTCATATAGAAGCTGGTCTTGCCCTGGCGGTGGGCCCGGTGCATCCGATCATCGAAGGCGCGGGTCAGGATCATGGCCTTCAGGCCGCGACGGGCGGTCTCTGGATCAAGACGCGGATTCCACGGACCGACCGCATTGCCCTCGTCGTCCAGCACCCGAATCAGACGGAAGGCCAGGTCCAGCATCTGGACAGGCCGGGCGTCGACCGACGGGCGGTCAACGGCCCCTGCGGCGTCCAGTTTCAGATGGCTGAAATCGACAGGGTCGCCGGGCCTGCCGGATGGCTCGGGCACGTGCAGAGACAGGGGTTGTATGTTCCTGGTCATCGGTTCCGCTTTCATCGATACGCTTGATGTCGGCAACGACTGGTTGATCCGACCGCGTTTTCTCGTATGACCCAAGCTGATAGCAGGTCACGCCTGCCAAGGCATGTGCAAATCTACCTTGCAAACTCAGGTTTTAGGGTATTTTATTGCGCGATAAAGACAAATGGAGAAAAGTCTTGGCTGACGAACTCGACCCGATCGACGCCCGCATCCTGGATATCCTGCAACAGGACGCCGGATTGTCGGTCGCAGAAGTCGCCGATCGCGTCGGGTTGTCCGCTTCGCCCTGCTGGCGTCGGATAAAGAGACTGGAAGACAGCGGCCTGATCCGCAAGCGGGTGACCCTTCTGGACGCCGCCCTACTGGGCCTCGACTTCGAGGTCTACGCCATCGTCAAGCTGAGCCTGCCGTCCAGCGAGAATTTGGAGGCGTTCGAAAAGGCCGTGGGCCATTGGCCCGAAGTCGTCCAGTGCGCGACCATCACCGGCCGCGAAGACTATGTTCTGCGGATCATCACCTCCGACATGCACGCCTTCGACAAGTTCCTGCGTGAGAAACTCCTGTCTCTGGGCATCGTTGCGGGGTGCGAGAGCCATATCGTGACGCGCGGCGTGAAGAACGTGACCGCCCTGCCTCTTGGCATCATCACCCCGCACGTCGGATAGTCCGGTTCGGACAGGACTAAATCAGGGACAGGGAATGCCGACATGATCGAGATGGTGATCGACGCCCGAAGGAAAGATCTGGGCGGGTTCGAGGTCGGGCGGGTCCTGCCCTTCCATTCGCGCCGCACGGTCGGCCCCTTCATCTTCCTGGACCAGATGGGACCCGCCGAGTTCGCGGCGGGCGCCGACTGCATCAATGTGCGGCCCCACCCCCACATCGGCCTGTCGACCCTGAGCTATCTGTTCGAGGGCGAGATCCTGCATCACGACAACCTCGGCTATACCCAGGTGATCCGGCCGGGCGAGGTCAACTGGATGACGGCAGGCAAGGGCATCGTCCATTCCGAACGCACCGACCCTCTGAGGAAGGCGCAAGGCGGCGCCCTGCACGGCATGCAGGCCTGGATCGCCCTGCCCGACGAGGCCGAGGACACCGACCCCAGTTTCGACCATCACGGCGAAACCGACCTGCCCGCCTATGAGAACGGCGGCCTGTTCGCTCGTCTGGTCGCGGGCGAGGCCTATGGCGCCAAGGCGGCGGTGAAGACCCATTCGCCCCTCTTCTACGTCCACTGGGAAATGCAGGAGGGCGTGCGCACCACCCCGCCGCCGGGCCGGGGCTCGGGCGGCATGAGCGAGCGCGCCCTCTATGTCGCCGACGGAACCATCGAGGTCGCGGGCCGCGAGTTCCACGCCGGACAGATGATCGTACTGGAGCCCCATGCCGAGCCCACCGTCAAATCCCTGACCCGCGCCACGGTCATGGCCCTGGGCGGCGAACCGGTGGGCGAACGGCTGATCTGGTGGAATTTCGTCGCCTCGTCCCAGGCGCGGATCGACGACGCCAAGGCCGACTGGCAGGCGGGCCGCATGACCCTGCCGACCGAGGACGACCTGGAGTTCATCCCCCTGCCCGACGCGCCCTCCACGCCGGAGCCCGCTCCTGCCGAGGTCCAGCCCAAGCCGACCGACCCGGTCTAGGGGCTACTTCAACGCCAGGGTGACCTGTTTGATGTCGACGTATTCGTCGATGCCGTGGATCGAGCCTTCGCGACCGTAGCCGGACGACTTGACCCCGCCGAACGGGGCCACGGCGGTCGAGATCAGGCCGGTGTTCACGCCGATCATGCCCGCCTCGATATGACGGCCGATCCGCATGGCCCGGTCCAGGTCACGGGTGAACAGATATGAGGCCAGGCCGAACTCGCTGTCGTTCGCCTTGGCCATCACATCATCCTCGGTGTCGAAGGCGAAGACCGGGATCAGAGGGCCGAATGTCTCCTCGCGACGGAACAGTTCGTCGTCCCCGCCCAGGGTCACCGTCGGCTGGAAGAAGCGTCCGCCCAGCGCGTGCCGCGCGCCGCCGGTCAGCACCCTGCCGCCATCCGCCTTCACCTGGGCCAGATGCTTCTCGACCTTGTCGATGGCCTTGTCCTCGATCAGGGGGCCGACCTTGACCCCGTCCTCGAAGGCGGGCCCGACCGGGATCTTGGCCACCTCGGCGGCCAGCTTGGAGGCGTACTCCTCGGCGACCGATGCCTGCACATAGACGCGGTTGGGACAGACGCAGGTCTGGCCCGAGTTCCTGAACTTGCCCTTGATGGTCTCTGCCACGGCCAGGTCTATGTCGGCGTCCTCGAACACGATCACGGGGGCCGATCCGCCGAGCTCCATGGACACCCGTTTCAGGGTCTTGGCCGACTGTTCGGCCAGCAACCGACCGATAGGGGTCGAGCCGGTGAAGGACAGTTTGCGGATCAGGGGCGAGGCGGTCAGCACCCCGCCGATGGTCGCCGCATCGCCGGTGACGATGCTCAGCGCGCCCTTGGGCAGCCCAGCCCGATAAGCCAGTTCGGCCAGGGCGATGGCGGTGAAGGGGGTCTGGCTGGCCGGCTTGACCACGGCGGTGCAGCCGGCGGCGAAGGCGGGGCCCAGCTTCCTGGTCAGCATGGCGGCGGGGAAGTTCCACGGCGTGATCAGGGCGCAGGGTCCCACCGCCTCCCGGAAGGTCAGGATCAGGTGCCCCAGGGGGCTGTCCTGGGTCTCGCCGATCAACCGTTCGGCCTGGCCTGCGAACCATTTCAGGAAGCCGTTTGCATAGGCGACCTCGCCCTTGGCCTCCTCGAACGGCTTGCCGTTCTCAAGCGCCATAAGCGCGCCGAGCCCCTCGAGATTCTCGTCGATCAGCCGCGCCCATTCGCGCAAGAAGGCGGCGCGCTTGTGCGGGTCCGAGCGCGACCAGGCGGGGAAGGCCTCATGCGCCGCCTGGATGGCGGCCTCGGTGTCCACCACGCCCAGGTCAGGGATATGGCCGATGACCTCGCCGGTCGCCGGGTCGTCGACGGCTATGCCTTCTCCCGAGACGGGAACGATCTCGCCGCCGATGAAGGCGTGCTGGCGCAGCAGTTTCAGTCCGGCGTCGCGGGCGGCGGTGTTCATGGCGGGCATCCTCAAACATCTTCCCCTCAAGGGAGGCAGACATCTCTAACGCCCTGACCCAAGGTCAGGTCACGCGGAAAAATCACTCGCCGATCGTATGCAGGTCCCGGCCCTTGGTTTCCGGCAGGAATAGGATGGCCACCACAGCCGCCACGGCGGTGAAACCCACCGAGTACCACAGGCCGAAATAGATATTCCCCGACCAGGCCACCAGGGCGAAGCTGGCGGCGGGCAAGAGACCTCCGACCCAGCCGGTACCGATATTATAGGGCAGGCTCATGGCCGTATAGCGCACCCGCGTCGGGAACAACTCGACCAGGGCCGCCGCCTGGGGGCCATAGACGGCGGTGGCCGCGACCATGAAGATCATCAGGATCAGGAAGACGGCGATCATGTTGATCCGCTCGGGGTCGGCCGAGGCCGGATAGCCCGCCGAGGTCAGGGCCGACTTGACCCGCGCCTCGACATCCGCCCGCGCCGCCTTCAGCTGCGTCGCGTCCAGACCCGCGCCCTCGACCGACGCCACCTCGACGCCGCCGATGCGGACGATCGCGACAGACCCGACAGGCGCGGCGGCATTGTCATAGCTGACGCCCGCATTGGACAGCACGTTCTTGGCCAGGTCGCAGGATGAGGCGAAGGCCGCCTTGCCGACCGGATCGAACTGGACCGCGCAGGTGGCGGGATCGGCGACGACGGTGACGGGCGATGAGGCCTGGGCCTCAGCCAGGGCCGGGTTGGCCGCCGCCGTCAGGGCGTGGAAGCCGGGGAAGAAGGCGACCAGGGCCAGGATCATGCCGCCGATCATGACGGGCTTCCTGCCGACCCGGTCCGACAGCCAGCCGAAGAAGACATAGAGGAAGGCGGAGGCCACGGTGATCGACAGGATCAGCATGTCGACCGTGGCGATCTCGACCTTCAGCACCCGCTCCATGAAGAAGCGCGTGTAGAAATAGCCCGCGTACCAGACGGCCCCTTGCGCGAACATGATGCCGACCAGGGCGATCAGGACGAACTTGCCGTTCTTCCAGGTCAGGAAGCTTTCCTTGAAGGGCGCCTGACGCACCTTGCTCTCGGCGGCCATCTTCACGAAAGCGGGGCTTTCGTGCAGCCGGACCCGGATCCACAGCGATACCGCCAACAGCGCCGCCGAAAGCCAGAAGGGAATGCGCCAACCCCAGGCGTCGAAGGCCTCGACGCCCATGATCATCCGCGTCGTCAGGATCACCACCAGGGCGCCGATCAGGCCGAGGGCTGCTGTAGTGTTGATGTATGAGGTCAGCAGGCCCCGCTTCTCGGGCGGGGCGTGTTCGGCGACATAGATGGCGGCGCCGCCATACTCGCCGCCCAGGGCGAACCCCTGAACGATGCGCATGAAGATCAGCAGGATGGGCGCGATGATCCCGGCCTGGGAATAGTCGGGCAACAGGCCGATGGCCACGGTCGCGACCCCCATCAGGGTGATGGTCACCAGAAAGGTGGTCTTGCGCCCTGTCTTGTCGCCGAACCAGCCGAAGGCCAGCGCGCCCAGGGGGCGGACGACGAAGCCGACGCCAAAGGTCAGCAGGGCCAGGATATAGGCCGTCGCCTCGCCCACATCGGCATAGAAATGCCGAGCGATGATCGTCGTCAGCGAACCGAAGATGAAGAAGTCATACCACTCGAACGCCGTCCCGGCCGCCGAGGCGGCGACCACGGTCCGAAGACTGGGCTCGCCGGACTTTTGCTCGGTCACTGTCGTCATGGAGGGTCCGCCCGATGATGTGACGCCGTCTTGCCGGGCGCCTGTTGGGCAGAACCCTAGCGACGCTGCTGCGCGGGTGAAAGCGGATGACGGGGCCCTAGACGCATAAAAAACCCGCCGGTCGGTGACCGGCGGGTTTCAAATGTCAGCGACGCGAACGCCGCCTGACGGATCGACCTAGTGCTGGGCGTCGTGGGCGGCGCCTGTCACGGCGTCGCCGGCGGCAGCAGTGTCGCGGCCGACGCCGGCGACAGTGTTACAGGCGGCGGTCGCCAGAAGAGCGGCGGCGGCGGCGAATACGAAAATCTTGCGCATATGAAGTCTCCTTCGGTCGACGGAGAGGTCCGTCGAATAGTGACGGTTCAACGTTGTGCGCGGCGCTCGGTTCCGACCAGATCGGCTGGATCGATGGGCGTGACGGCCTCGGGTGTGGCGAAGATCATTCGAGCGATCGTTCCACCGCCCGGCGCCGGGACCACCTCGGCCTCGCCGCGAAGCTGTTTGGCGAAGGCGCCCATCAGTGTGCGGCCCACGCCCACGGTCGCGGCCTCGCCTGAGGCCCAGCCCGGACCATCGTCCTCGACCTCCAGCCGGGTCTTGTCGCCCTCGACCTTGAACCTAACCTTGAGCGACCCGCCCGCGCCGGCGAAGGCGTGCTTCTGGGCGTTCGAGACCGCCTCGACCAGCCACAGTGCCAGGGGCGCCAGCTTGTCGGGATCGACCAGCAGGCTGTCGGCGTCGACCGCGCTGGTGATCAGCTTGCCCCGCCCGATATCTGAGGCGACCAACTGGCCCACCAGTTCGGTCAGGAATTCCTTGGCGTCGGCGTGGCGCACGTTGTCGGACTGGTAGAGCGTCCGATAGATCAGGGCGAGGGCCGAAATGCGCTGGCGCGTGTCGCCCAGGGCCGCCTTGGCCGGCGCATCCGTCAGGGCGCGCTGCTGCATCGACAGCAAAGACGAGATGATCTGCAGATTGTTCTTCACCCGGTGATGGATCTCGCGCATCAGCGCGTCCTTCTCGGCCAGGCTTTCGTTCAGCATCTTGTCGCGGCTGGTGATGTTCTCGGCCAGTTCGTCCAGCGTCGCGGCCAGAAGACGGATCTCGGTCGGGGCGTTGGCCGCCTGCACCGGGCGAACGGAAAACCGCCCCCGCGCATAGATGGCGGCCACCCGCTCCAGATAGTCCAGCCATCTGACGACCAAGCGCTCCGACACCAGCATCACCAGGGTGAAGCAGAAGAACCACGCCGCCAGGGGCAGCAGCAGCGACCCGATCGGGTTCAGCCTGGCCCACGACAGCAATCCCGGCGCCGGGGCGGACAACAGGACATAGACATCGCGTCCCGCCAAGGCGGCGCCGGCGTAGACCCGGTGCTGACCCGCCGCGTCGTCGGCCTCGAACAGGGCCGATGCATCGGCCCGGGCGCGCGCGACCCATCCTTCCAGGGACTTGCCTCGAATCAGGGTGAAGGCGCGCACGTCGGTCGCGGTCAGGATACGGCCTTCGCTGTCGGTCAGAGCGGCCTGGGCGCCGTCCGGCAGGGCGGGGTCGGTAATGTCGGGCTGCAGGCTGTTCAGCGGGATGATGGCGGCCATGGCCCCGTCGAAACGCCCCATCGGCCGCTCGGCGCGAACCGCCACCACCAGCGCAGGGTCGCTGGTCAGGGAAGCGTCAGCACGGGTCAGGACCAGGTTCTCGCCCGCCTGCAGGCGCCGGAACCATGGCGCGTTGAGTGCGGAGATCTTCGCATCGGCGCCGACGGTGTCGGGGATCGCCGCGTCGGGGATCTCGGTGTCGGGAATCGCAGCGTCGCCGGCGGGCTGGACCAGCGAGTCGGCTGCGGCCGAGACCACGCCCGAATCGCAGACCAGATGACCCGTCGGGCTGAAGCGATACAGGGCGTCGTAGTCCTCTAGCCGATCGACCAGAGCCGTCAGCCGGGGCGCGCAATAGAACCCCAGCGCCTCTGGGCTCAACGTCTCCAGCAAGATGGCGGCGCTGTCGATCCGGGACTTGGTCGCGGCTGCGGCGCGGTTGGCGGCCAGTTGCAGGTCCGAGCCGCGATCGCTGGCCTGGCGCCGGAACTCGGCCTGTGACTGGATGGCGCCCAGAACCAGCACCGGCAACAGGGCCGCGGCCAGGGCGGCGCCCAGTCGAAAGCGGATACCCTGGAACCGTGCGGAGGCCAGGCCGCGCCCGACGCCCCGGCCAAATCCTCTACCGATGGTGCGACCGAATGCGCGGCCGAGGCCTGCCACGCGCTCAGCCCTGCCTGGCGCCACTCAGACGGTCCGCGTCGGCCAGAATGGATCGCATGGCGTCGCCGGCGGCCCGGCCGTCGCGGGCGTAGCCGCCCCGATCCAGCGTGGCCTGAAGCGCGCGTCGCGCCCGGCTGACCCGGCTCTTGACCGTCCCCACGGCGCAATCGCAGATCGCGGCCGCTTCCTCGTAGGCGAAGCCGCCTGCACCAACCAGGATCAGTGCTTCACGCTGTTCTTCCGGCAGGGTGTTCAGGGCCATGCGCAGTTCGTCCAGAGCGACCGGCGCCTCGGGATCGTCCACGGCGACCAGGGTCCGCTCGGCGGCTTCCTGATCCAGCTGCGACTGGCGCCACGACCGGCGCTTCTCGGAATAGAACTGGTTGCGAAGGATCATGAAGGTCCAGGCCTTCATGTTGGTGCCCATCTGATAGCTGGCGCGCGCGTCCCAGGCCTTCATCATGGCGTCCTGGGCCAGGTCGTCGGCGGCCGTGGGATCCCCGGTCAGGGTCCGGGCGAAGGCGCGCAGGTGCGGGATCAGGGTGACGAGTTCGCGCTTGAAACCGGCGTCGTCCGCGGACGGCGGCTTGGGCGGCGCAGGCGGCCGCGGACCGCTCATGAGCCAACCTTGTCGTCGGCACGACGCAGGATGTCGAGAAACTCGTCCGGCACAGGCTCGTTGACGACTTCATCGAACATGTGGCGCAGTTTCACGCCGATGGCCTGCTGGCGCAGACGGGCTTCTTCGAGCCCGGCCTCGCCGCTGGATGCGGCCGCTTTGCGCCGGGACGAGGAGTCTGGAGTATCTATCATCGACAATTAGGCCGCCACCCGATGTACGTAATCAAAAAGGGCCGGCGTTGGTCGCCGACATCATTGTGGACCGGACAACGTCGGCGATCCGACGCGGTTCCGAACCACGAGACAATTAATGGTCAAGGTTGCCAGATGCCATGGAACCGTGGCGGTTGTGGTACGTTTTCGGCCTATTGCACGCCCGAGTTGGGGCGCGCTGCATTGTTCCGTCGGGGATTTTGACAACATGAGCCTTCTGGCCAGACTTGCGCCGCATCTGCCCTACGTCCGTCGCTACGCCCGCGCCCTCACCGGCGACCAAGCGACCGGCGATAACTACGTCCGCGTCGCCCTTGAGGCCCTGGCGGCCGGCGAGCGCCAGCTTTCGACCGAGATGACGCCTCGTGTCGCCCTCTATCAGGTGTTCCACGCCATCTGGTCCTCGACCGGCGCCCAGCTGGAAGACGGCAGCGGCATCGAGGCCAGAAGCGGCAAGAACGCCGATGACGCGTCGCTGCGTCTGATGCGCATCGCCCCCCGATCGCGTCAGGCCTTCCTGCTGACCGCCCTGGAAGGCTTCACGCCTTCGGAAGCCGCCCAGATCCTGTCCGCCGACGTCTCGGATGTCGAACAGCTGATCGGCGCCGCCCAGGCCGAGATCGACGCCGAACTGGCCACCGATGTCCTGATCATCGAGGACGAGGCCATCATCTCGGCCGACATCGAAAGCCTGGTCAAGGAACTGGGCCATAACGTCACCGCCACGGCGACGACCCACGACGAGGCCGTCGACGCCGTCGCCCGCCACCGTCCGGGCCTGGTCCTTGCCGATATCCAGCTGGCCGATGGCTCTTCGGGCATCGATGCGGTCAAGGACATCCTCAAGAAGTTCGACGTGCCGGTGATCTTCATCACCGCCTTCCCAGAACGTCTGCTGACCGGTGAACGGCCCGAGCCGACCTTCCTGATCACCAAGCCCTTCCAGCCGGAAACGGTGAAGGCGGCGATCAGCCAGGCCCTGTTCTTCCATCCCTCGCGTCAGAAGGAAGCCGCCTGATCCCAGGCGGCCTCTTGGGCCACACGAAAAAAGCCCCGGCGCCGAAAGGCGACCGGGGCTTTCATTTGCTCGGTGCCCGGCCGGATCAGTTGGACGGCTGGGTCGGGGCGTTGACGTTGGGCGTCTGGCCGGTCGGGGCCGGAGCCGCAGCGCCGGTCGTGGTCGGCGCATTGGCCGTCGGCGCGCTGGCCGGCTCGGACTGGTTGAAGGCCCGGGCGTCGACCGCCTGGGCGCCCGTGTTGGCGTTTTGACTGGCGAAGCCCCCGTTGGACAGGAACCACATGCCCAGCAACAGGATCGCGGCCGCTCCGGCGGATAGCACGAGGATCACCAGGATCCGGTTGCCGGGGCGACCCCCGCGTACATATTGCGCCTCGACGGGGCGGCCTTCATGCACGGCTTCGGCGGCCCGGGTGTGAGGATCGGTCTGTTCCGGTGTCATGTCTTTTCTCCCACCACGCGGCTGAATGGGCCGGTGTTGATCTGTAGTTTCACGGCGTCCATTTGACTGGTCCAGGATCAACGCGACCCGAGCGCTCACCGTTCCGCAACACCTCGGGCTCCCCCAGCGCATCGGCGCCTGAACGGGTCCTGGCAAAAATTTTTCTTCTTTGCGGAACGCCATTCGGCAGACCGCATTATCTGTCTGCGGAGGCGGCGACGCCCCCCCGACTTGAGACTGGCGACAGCCAGTCTGTCGCCTCCGCGCCTCATTCTCGATGATGCACCTTCAAAGGCGGACCGCAGGGTTCGCCTTTTTCTTTGGCCTCGACAGCGGGCCGGCGCGGAGACAAAGTCCGTCCAGAAAAGAAACGCGGGAGATACGACATGGCCGTCAATCGTCAGTGGGTTCTGCGCCAGCGCCCTCAAGGTCTGATCCAGGACGGCGATCTCGAACTGATCGAGACGCCCATCCCTGAACTGGCCGAAGGCCAGGTGCTGGTCCGCACCGTCTATCTGTCTCTGGACCCGACCAATCGCACCTGGATGAACGACTCCGTCGGCTACCTGCCGCCTGTCGGCCTGGGCGATGTCATGCGGGGCCTGACCCTGGGCGTCGTCGAACAGTCGAGGTCCGAAAAGTTCAAGGTCGGCGACGTGGTCACCACGGCCATGGGCGGCTGGGCCGACTACGGCATCGTGCCCGACACCGGTGTCAGCCGTGTGCACCGCGCGCCCGGTCTGTCCCTGACGGCCAATATGTCGGTGCTCGGCATGACCGGCATGACCGCCTATTTCGGCGTGACCGACGTGCTGAAGCCACAACCGGGTCAGGTCATGGTGATCTCGGCCGCCGCCGGGGCCGTGGGCTCGATCGCCGGCCAGGTGGCAAAGCAACGCGGCGCCCACGTGATCGGCATTGCGGGCGGTCCCGACAAGTGCCGCTGGCTGGTCGATGAACTCGGGTTCGACGCGGCCATCGATTACAAGAATGAGGATGTCGGCGACGCCCTCGATCGCCTGGCCCCCAACGGCGTCGATCTAAACTTCGAAAACGTCGGCGGCGACATCATGGTAGCGGTGTGGAACCGGTTGAACCTGCACGCCCGCATGGCCGTGTGCGGCATGGTTTCGGCCTATAACGCCACCAAGCGGCCGCCATCCCCGGACCTGAGCCGGCTGATCACCCACCGGATGACGATGCAGGGCTTCCTGGTCATGGACTATGCGCCGCGCGCCAAGGAGATGGTCGCGGAACTGGGACCATGGCTGGCCGAGGGCAGGGTCAAGTGGAAGGTCCACGTCGACAATGGGTTGGAAGGCGCGGTGACGTCGCTGAACCGCTTGTTCACCGGCGACCACGACGGCAAGCTGCTGGTTCGCGTGTCCGAAGAACCCGCTGCCTAGAAACAATCGCCCGTGAGTGACGCCCCATGAGTGACGCCCTGCACGTCCATTTCGAGGATCTCGACAACGGCCAGGTGCTGCAACTCGGGGCCATCGCCGTGGACGAGGCGACCGTCGCGGCCTTCGTCGAACGGTTCGCCCCGGGCTGGGACATCGCCTATGGCGCGCCCGACGCGATGATCTACGCCCTGTGGTCGAGGCTGGCGGCCGAGAAGTCCGCGGGCTGGGCCCAGAGCAAGGTCCTGGCCGTCGACGGCCTGCGCTATCTGCGCAATCCCCCGCCCGGCGAGCTTCTGCGCGGCCGGATGACGGTGATGGGCAAGGACCCGGTGGGCGACGAAAAGGGCATCGTCATCGCCCAGCACGACCTGCTCGACGAAGGCGGCCGGCTGGTGTTCTCCTGCCTCACCCGCGCGCTTTTTATTCGCCGATAGAGCGGCTGGACTATCGCGCAGTGGCGCGACTTGAGCCCTGTTCGTCGCCGCTGACCCAAGAAAAAGCCCCGCCGGCGAACCGGCGGGGCTGATCATATGCACCGGGCCTCAAACAGCCCCAGGGGCGGCAGGCCCAGAAAGGCGGCTTAGGCGTTGCCGGCCGGAGCCTTCTGTTGTTCGGCGGCGCGCTGGAAGGCCAGGGCGATCAGCTTGTCCCAGCCGATCAGCGACAGCAGGTGGGCGTAAATCTGGCCCAAGGCGCCGTTGTCGCGAAGCTCGGCCAGTTTCTTGGCCGGAAGCGCGTTCAGCTTCTCTTCCGAGACGGCGAAATATTCCGCCAGCTTCTGGGGTTCGCCGGGCTCACCGCGCTCGTTGCGAGGCGTGAAGTTAGCCTCGCGCACGGTGAACAGGTCGAGGTCCGTCAGCAGCTTGACGAAGTTTTCGGTGCGCAGGCGCTCCTGTTCGAAATTGCTGCAGAACTCCATCGCCTTGTTGACGTAGTCCGTCGGCTTGCCGTCGGCGAACAGCGGCGCCTCGCCGCCTTCGCTCAGGAAGGCCGCGTCGCGGTCGATGCAAAGGATCATGCGATCCTGCGCCGCGTCGTTGGCGAAGACGAAGGGATAGCGGCGCACATAGGCCGGCAGATAGGCTTCGGGGCGGAACTCGCCGGCGGCGTTGACGAACAGATTGTCGGTCTGGCGCAGGCCCATGACCGCGACAGGCTGCTTGGCCTCGCCCAGGAAGATGACCGGGTAGGACAGGGCGGCCGAGGCGAACTCGGTGACCGTCAGCGGCACAACGTGGGAATCGGCGACGAAGGCATAGGGGTTCGCCAGTTGGTTGGCGCCCAGCTTGCCGTGGGCCTCAGGCGAGAGAGGCTCGGGATTCTTGTAGAACAGGACGGATCCGTCCAGCTTGCCCGGGTTTTGAGGGATGCGTTCGGCAGTGAAGTCGGTCATGGACGCGCAGGCTCTGATTGACGGAAAGGCGCGGTTCTACCCGAACCTGGCGGCCTCGGCAAACGCCGTCGTTTCACGGGCGAGTGACGATCGCCTGAAAAGCGTGGCGCCTGGCCGTCCATCGCCGAGGGACGGCCGGCGCCCCGGCCCTAGAACCGATAGGCGACCCCGACCCGCAGGTTGCGGCCCGGCATGGGGGCGATGTCCTTCAGGAAGGAGACGTGCTCACGCGCCTCTTCGTCGGTCAGGTTGTGCGCCTCGGCGAAGACGGTGACGTTCTTGTCCGCCAATGGGCGCCAGGCGGCGCTGAGATTGACCAGAGTATAGTCGTCGGTCGCCAGTTCCCGTTCGGCCAGTTCGTCCTGCTTGCCGACATGGCGAACCTCCAGCGCTGCGTCGAACGGGGTCGAGGTCCAGGCCAGACGGGCGGTCACCGAGTAAGGCGGAATGCGTGCGGCAGGCCCCAGGTCGGTGTCGGCCTTCACATAGTCGGCGGCGCCTTCCAGCGACAGTTTGCGCGCGCCAGATTCCCACAGGGCATAGGCGCCCTCGACCTCGAAGCCTTTGAACTCGGCGTCGGTCTGGACGAAGCGATAGACGGGAAATTCGTCGTCCTCGTCCGCAAACACCGCCCCCGTCGGCCGTTCGTCGATGAAGCCGTCGTATTTCGATGCGTAGAGGTGCAGGTCGCCGGTGAACCGGCCCCGGTCGTAGTGGACCGTGGCCTCCAGCGTATTGACCTTCTCGGTGTCCAACGTGACATCGCCGCTCTCATAGACGGCGGT
>Ga0247803_1000156_pt1 | contig 40996 bp, 33 predicted proteins | sample UWRJL014104B1_FD_180928 | JGI IMG/M metagenome (GOLD analysis project Ga0247803, IMG submission 180928) | Plant litter microbial communities from Arlington Agricultural Research Station in Wisconsin, United States - UWRJ-L014-104B-1 | ecosystem: Environmental > Terrestrial > Plant litter >... | reverse complement strand
GCATCGACTACACCGGCCGGTTCTGCATGTCCAGCGCCGCCGCGGCCGGCAACCGGGCCTTCGGCCTCGACCGGGGCCTGCCGTTCCGGGTCGAGGACCTCGACGCGGCCGACACCATCCTGATGCTCGGCACCAACGTGGCCCAGACCATGCCGCCGTTCATCGGCCACCTCGACGGCGCCCGGCAGGCCGGCGGCCTGATCGTGGTCGACCCGCGCCGCACCGCCACCGCCCGGCTCACCGACGACGGTGCCGGCATGCACGTGCAGCCCGCACCCGGCACCGACCTGGTGCTGCTGCTGGGCCTCACCCACCTGGTTCTCACCGAACGCCTCGCCGACACCGACTACGTCGCGCGGCGCACCACCGGCTTCGACCAGCTGCGCTACAGCGTGGCCGGCTGGTACCCGCAGCGGGTGCAGGAGCACACCGGCGTGCCGGTCTGGCAGCTGCGCGACCTCGCCCGGCGGCTGGCCGCGGGCCGGGGCACCTACATCCTCACCGGCCGCGGCGTCGAACAACACGTCGACGGCACCGACACCGCCACCGCCGCCATCAACCTGGCCCTGGTGCTCGGCCTGGTCGGCACCAGCCACTCGGGCTACGGCACCCTCACCGGCCAGGGCAACGGCCAGGGCGGCCGCGAACACGGCCAGAAGTGCGACCAGCTGCCCGGCTACCGCAAGATCACCGACCCCGCCGCCCGCGCGCACGTCGCCGGGGTGTGGGGAGTGTCGCCGGAGCAGATCCCGGGTGCCGGCATCCCCGCCGTGGAACTGCTGGGCGCGCTGGGTCGGCCGGGCGGCATCCGCACCCTGCTCGTACACGGCGCCAACGTCGTGGTCTCCGCGCCAGACGCCGACAGTGTTCGTCAGGGCCTGAAAAACCTCGACTTCCTGGTGGTCTGCGACTTCTTCTTCTCCGAGACCGCCGCCCTGGCCGACGTGGTGCTGCCGGTGACCCAGTGGGCCGAGGAGGAGGGCACCATGACCTCGCTCGAGGGCCGCGTTCTCCGCCGCCGCCGCGCGACCCCGCCGCCCGCCGGTGTGCGGAGCGAACTGTGGATCTTCCAGGAGCTGGCCCGGCGCCTGGACGCCCCCGGCGTCTACAGCGCCGATCCCGGCGAGGTCTTCGACGAACTCTGCCGGGCCTCGGCCGGCGGCATCGCCGACTACTCCGGCCTCGACTACGCCCTGCTGGATGCGGGGGAGCCGGCGTACTGGCCCTACCCGGCCGGCTCCGGCGGCACGCCGCGACTGTTCCTGGACCGGTTCGCCCACGACGACGGCCTCGCCCGCATCGTCGCCGTCACGCCGCGCGCCGTGCCGGCGCCGGCGCAGACGCAGACGCAGGGCGCGCTCACCCTCATCACCGGCCGGCTGCTCGAGCACTACCAGTCCGGCGCCCAGACCCGGCGGGTGGCCGAACTCGCCACCGCCCAGCCCGAGGCCCGCATGCAGGTGCATCCGGCCACGGCGGCCGGGCTCGGCCTCACCGACGGCGGTTGGGCCGAACTGGCCAACGAGCGCGGCATCGTGCGCTGCCGAGCGCAGTTGAGCGCCGACATCCGGCCGGACACTGTCTTCCTGCCGTTCCACTTTCCCGCCGACCAGCGCGCCAATCTGCTCACCGCTGCGGCCACCGACCCGATCTCCGGGATGCCCGAATTCAAGCGCACCGCCGTGCGGGTGCGGGCGATCGATGCGCCCGACCTGCCGGCCACCGACCACGAGAGGCTGATGGCCGATGCCTGAACTGACCAACCCCGGCCGCACGTCCCCCGAACGCGTCGTCGTCGTCGGCTACGGCCCGGTCGGCGCCAGATTCGTCGACGAGCTGCTGCCGCTGGTGGAGGCCGGCCTGGCCGACCTCACCGTCGTCGGCGCCGAACAGGAGCACGCCTACAACCGGGTACTGCTGGCCGACTACGCCGTCGGCCGCACCGACCGGGACACCCTCGACCTCACCGACGGCAGCCGGGCCCGCGCCGCCGGTGCCCGTATTCTCACCGGCACCAATGTCACCTCGGTGAACCGCACCATCCGCACGGTCAGCCTCAGTGACGGCAGCACCGTGCCCTACGACAGGCTCGTGCTCGCCACCGGCGCCCGCGCGAACGTGCCCACCCTCGACGGCGTGAAGCGGGTGCGGCGCGGCCTGATGAAACCCGGTGCGGATGCCGCCACCCTCGACTCCGCCGAGGCCCCGCTGCCCCGCGGCATCAGTGCCCTCCGCGACCTCGCCGACGCCGCCACGGTGCTGGCGGCGGTGCAGGCCGGCCATCGCATCGTGGTGCTCGGCGCCGGTGTGCTGGGTATGGAGATCGCGCTCGCGGCGGCGGCGGCCGGTGCCCAGGTCTGCGTGGTCTACCACGGCGAGATTCCGATGAACCGCAACCTCGACCGCGGTGCCGGGTCCGTGCTCACCCGGAGCGCGAGGCGGGCCGGGGTCACCATGGTCAATCACGCCCGCGCCGAGAGCGTGTTGTTCCACCACGACGAGGACGGCGTCGAACGCTTCGAGGCCCTCATCTGCGCCGACGGCAAGCAGATCAGCGGCGACCTGCTGCTGCTCTCCTGCGGAGTGGGCGCCCGCACCGAACTCGCCCACCTGGCCGGCCTTCCCGTGTCCACCGGCGTCCTGGTCGACGAATCTCTGCAGAGCTGGGCGGATGCGGCCATCCACGCCATCGGGGACTGCGCGCACGTCGCCGTCCGACCCGCCGACGCCGACGTCGGCGCCGCCTGGAACGGTGCCCGGATGGCGCCGGCCGGCGGACCCTCCGGCCTGATCGGGCCGGGCTGGCGCCAGGCCGACAGCCTCGCGGCCCGGTTCACCGCCGAGATCACTGCCGGCATCCCCGCTGGCCGGGGCGCCGCGATCACCGCGAGGAGCACGGCCGTGGTACAGGCCGGGATCGCCGACGAGCCCGGCACGGCAGGCCCGGCAGAGGGCAACGACGGCGGCATTGCGGCGGGCGGCTCGGCCACCGTCGCGGCGGAGCTGATGGTCGCGGCCGCACCCGGCGCATCCGTCGTGATGCTCAAGGCCGAGGGCATCGACGTCGTCGCCGCCGGCGACACCGCCGCCGACCCGTTCGACGTCGACGACTCCGCTCACGCGCACGGCTGCGCCGCCGGGGACCCGGCACCGCTGGCCGTGGCGCAGTGGGCCGACCCTGAACACGGCCGGTACGTGAAAATGGTCACCCGCGGCGGCATCCTCACCGGCTTCGTCTGCGTGGGCATGCCGCGCACCGGGGCCGAACTGACCCTGTTGTTCGAACGCGGCAGCGAACTGCCCGCCGACCGGTCGGTGCTGCTCCGGTTCGACGGCCCCGACTACGACCCGGCCACCGCCGGCGACGCCTTCGCGCCGGAGTCCACGGTGTGCTGGTGCAACGGCGTGACCGTCGAGGCCATCACCGCTTCGGCCGAGGCCGGCAACAACACCGTGGCCTGCATCGGATCCGCGACCCGCGCGGGCACCGGGTGCGGCGGCTGCAAGGGCCGCATCGGCGAGGTGCTCGAGCGCTTCGCCGCCCAGAGCGTGCCCTAGGCCCTGCCCGCCGAGTTGCCGCATAGTGCCCCTTCCAGTCGCCCGAAGGGGCGCTTCGGCTCATGTCGGCGCAGCCTCCGTCGCCGACGTGCCGCAGAGTGCCCCTTCAGCGCGCCCGAAGGGGGAGAGTGCGGCATCTCGACAAACGGCACCCTGCGGCGACTTGCCACTTGGCGCCCCATCAGGGCACCAGAGTGGGCACCAACTGGCATGTCGCGGGGCATCCCGGCGGTGAGAGGGCAGTCGGCGCCCCGTCGGGGCTGCTGAGAGGGCCCGAAGTGGCAACTCGGCTGCGGCTGCCCACGCTCAGAGTGTGCCCAGGGTCCTTGCCGTGAGCCGCGGATGCTGATAGCCCTGAAGGGGTAACTCCAGTGTTCTCCGGGCGACGGCGCGCAGGTGCCGGCGGATCCCGGCCGGCGAAAGGGATGCCCAGGATGACGCCCAAAAAAGTGACCACCAACCCGGCGGCGCGCGAGAAGAGCCCCGTGCACCTGGACGACACCGACGAGGCCGGCGAGTCCACCCTCGAGGTCGGCTCGCCCAAGTCCTGGGCGGCGGGCGTACCCGGCGTGCTGCACTCCACCATCCCGGCGGTGGAAGGCATGGGCCTCAACCGCAGCCGCAAGACCCTCCTGGCGATGAACCAGAAGGACGGTTTCGACTGCATGAGCTGCGCCTGGCCGGACCCCACCCACCGCAAGACCTTCGAATTCTGCGAGAACGGCGCCAAGGCGGTCACCTGGGAGGCCACGCCCATCACGATCGGGTCAGAGTTCTGGGCCGAGCATCCGGTCAGCGACCTGCTGGGCCGCTCCGAATACTGGCTGGGCATGCAGGGCCGGCTCACCGAGCCCGTGCACAAGGCCGCCGGCGACGACCACTACCGGCCGATCAGCTGGGCGGAGGCGTTCCGGGTGATCGCCGACAAGCTCAATCGTCTGGACTCGCCCGACCAGGCCGCCTTCTACACCAGCGGCCGCACCTCCAACGAGGCCGCGTTCGCGTACCAACTCTTCGTGCGCGCCTTCGGCACCAACAACCTGCCCGACTGCTCCAATATGTGCCACGAATCGTCGGGCTGGGCGATGGGGCAGACCATCGGCATCGGCAAGGCCACCATCACCTACGACGACTTCGGCAAGGCCGACCTGATCATCGTGATGGGGCAGAACCCGGGCACCAACCACCCCCGGATGCTGACCGCCCTGGAGGAAGCGAAGGAGAACGGCGCCGAGATCGTCGCGGTCAACCCCATGCCGGAGGCCGGCCTCAAGCGCTACAAGAACCCGCAGCGGGTGAAGGGCATCATCGGGCACGGCACCGGCATGGCCGACCAGTTCGTGCAGGTGCGCCTCGGCGGGGACATGGCGCTGCTGCAGGCGGTGTCCAAGCGGGTCCTCGCCGCGGAGGCCGCGAGCCCGGGCACCGTGCTCGACCACGAGTTCCTGCGCGAACACTGTCAGGGGCTCGCCGAGCTCACCGCGCACCTCGCCCAGGTCGACGAGAAGGCCGTGCTCGAGGCCACCGGGTTGCGCGCCGCCGAGATCGACGAACTGGCCGCACGGTATCTGCGGGCCGAGAAGGTGATCATCACCTGGGCGATGGGGCTCACCCAGCACAAGAAGGGTGTCGCCACGATCAAGGAGATCATCAACCTGCTGCTGCTGCGCGGCAACATCGGCAAGCCCGGCGCGGGCGCCTCGCCGATCCGCGGGCACAGTAACGTGCAGGGGGACCGCACCATGGGCATCTGGGAGCAGATGCCGCCGGCGTTCCTGGATGCCCTCGAGCGGGAGTTCGGCTTCGACCCGCCCCGTGAGCACGGAGTGGACTCCGTCGCCACCATCCGGGGGCTGCGGGACGGTCAGATCAAGGTCTTCATGGCCCTCGGCGGCAACCTGGTCGGCGCGATCAGCGACACCCAGGCCGCCGAGGCCGCGATGCACGGCGCCGAAATGACGGTGCAGGTCTCGACCAAGCTCAACCGTTCCCATGCCGTGGTGGGCGATGAGGCCCTGATCCTGCCGACCATGGGACGCACCGAGATCGACCGGCAGGCCACCGGGGAGCAGTTCGTGTCGGTGGAGGACACCGTCTGCGCGGTGCATCCGTCCTGGGGCAAGGTCCGCCCCGTCGCACCGAACCTGCTCTCCGAGGTGGCCATCGTGAGTCGTCTGGCCCGCGCGGTGCTGGGCTCCAGGGTGAACGTGGACTGGACGGGCTTCGAGCGTGACTACGACCTGATCCGGGAGCACATCTCGCATGTCGTCGCCGGCTGCGACGACTACAACGCCAAGATCCGCCAGGAGGGCGGCTTCCTGCTGCCCAACGGCCCGCGCGACTCCCGCACCTTCCCCACGCCCACCGGCAAGGCGATGCTCACGGTCAATGACCTCGAGCGCCTGGACCGGCCGGACGGCACGCTCATCCTGCAGAGCCTGCGCTCGCACGACCAGTTCAACACCACCATCTACGGCCACGACGACAGATACCGCGGCATCAAGAAGGGCCGGCACGTGGTGTTCGTCAATCCCAACGACCTGGTCGAGCTGGGCCTGGCCGACGAGCAGCTGGTGGATGTCCACGGTGTCTACGACGACGGCGTCGACCGGGTGCTGCACGGCTTCCGCGCTGTGGCGTATCCCATCGCCCGGGGATGCGCGGCGGCGTACTACCCGGAGGCGAATGTGCTCGTTCCCCTCGACCAGGTGGCGGAGGGCAGCAACACCCCGGTGTCCAAGGCCGTCATTGTGCGCCTGGAACCCGCGCACACCGTCGAGACGGTGCTGACCAGGTAGGCGCCACTCGAGGTCGGGATACCGGCTGCCGGACTGGCGTCTGCCCGACAGGCGGCTACTGGGCGGTGTTCGCCCAGCCGTCGTCGATGCCGCCGTCCCCGGTCTTGCGGGTGGCCTGCCTGGCCACGTCGACGGCCCGCTCAACGGCGTCGGTGACCGACCGTTTGTCGGAGGTGCTCGTCATGCCGGCCGCGTAGCCCACCAGGAAGGTGCTGATCGGTGCGCCATCAGGACCAACGGCTCGGGTGGTCTCCGCTGCCAGGCCGAGAAGCATGGGGTAGTCGACCTCCAGGTCGAGAATCTGCAGCGCCTGGGTCAACCGTCGGCTGAGGTCGTCGAGCCGGCCGTCGTGCCGGTCGCCGTCGGGTGTCGGGGCGTTCATGGGTCTCCTTCTGGCCGGCTGCGACAGGGAATGTGCGCTCCAGCAATAGCACCGGACCGGTGCCACGGCAATCGGTCGGCCCCCTATGGCCAGTGCCGCACCGGACGCCCTGCGAGCGACGGCCGTTTGTCGTTTATCAGGACAACGGTCGATAGATGGGACCTTCTGGCCACTCCCGTCCTTGCAATGTCACTTTTTCCTTTTTCAGTGATGCTGTTCTGGTGGACCCAGAGCCGGGCAGGATGAACCCATGCGAAGCATCGAGTTGACCTTCGACCTCGACACCGAGGCTGCGTTCCGTGCGGAGTGGACGGCATTGCAGGAGGCCGCGCTGCCCAACCTGGGCCGGCACCAGGGCGCGAGCAACCGGCCGCACCTCACGCTCGCGGCTGGGCCGGCGCTCGAGCTGACGGATGCCGTGCGAGCCGCGTTCGACCGTACGGCCGCTTCGCTGCCCGTCGAGGTCCGGGTCTCCGGACTGGTGCTCTTCAGGGCGGGATCGGGCCGGTTCGTGCTGGCTCGTCCCGTGGTGATGACCCGGTCCCTGCTGGAGCTGCACCGCAGCGTTCTCGAGCTGGCTCCCGGAGCGGTGGAGCTGACCCAGCCCGATCGGTGGACGCCGCACGTCACCCTGGCCCGCCGGCTCAGCGCCGATCAGGTCACCGAGGCCCTCGCGGTGCTCGGGGAGCCGCCGGCGGCCGGGTCAGGCGTGGCCGCGCGGTTCTGGAACGGCGAGACGAAGACCCTCACGGCCCTGGCCGAGGCCACCACCGGGTAGCTACCAGGGCAGCGGAAGGGTGGCGACCGGGTCGGGGGCGCACGCACCGCCGGGCGGAACCACGGCCACCCCGTCGGCCTCGGCGAGCCCGCGCAGCATGCCGGAGCCCTGCCGGGCCGTGGGCACCGCGCCCTCGTCGGTGAGCCGGTAGGCCACCAGACGGGTCGATCCGCTGAGGTTGGCGATGTCGTGCGCGAGGGCCACGCGGCCCAGAGGCAGCAGCGGGCGGCCGAGCATCCCGTCGATCAGCGGCATGCCCAGGCTGGCCACAACCAGCATCGCGGCCAACGGGTTGCCGGGTAGGCAGAGCATCAGCCGGCCATCGGCCAGGCGGGCCACCATGACGGGGTGGCCTGGCCGCATCCGCACCCCGTCGATCAGCACTCTCGCCCCGAGAGCGGCCAGAGCGGCACGAACATGGTCTGCCGGGCCCCGGGCGCTGCCGCCGGTACTGATCACCAGCGCCGCCGTGCTCGAACGGATGGCGTTTATGGTCTGCTCGAGGTCGTCCGGCAGCCGCCGCAGCGCGCTGAGCCGCACGCCCAGCCCGGTCAGCAGGGCCGGGAACTCGGGGGAGTAGGCGTCCCGCACCTGCCCGGGGCCGGGGATGCCGGACTCGATGACCTCGGTGCCGAGCAGCAGCAACTCCACCGTCGGCGGCGTCGTCACGGTCAGCGTGTCATGGCCGGTCACGGCCGCCAGCGCCACCCGCGGAACCGTGAGCAGGCAGCCGGGCTCCAGCATCCTCTCGTCGAGTCCGCACTCTTCGCCGCGCGCCCGCACATGCTCGCCGAGGGCAGGCTCGTGCTCACCGGTGCCCGCCGAACGGAGCAACACGGGCTCGGCGCCTGCCGCAGCCGCGGGGCCGATCTGCCCCTTTTCGGAGCGCAGGATGCCGTGGGTGCCGGCAGGCACGCAGGCGCCGGTGGCGATCGGCCGCGCGGTCCCCGGCGCGAGGGGCGTCGTCGCCGGCGGGTCGCCCGCCAGAATCGGTGCACCCAGGATCCACGGCTCGGCGCCGTTGACGGCCCAGCCGTCCATGGCGGAGGACGCGAAGCTCGGCAACGCGGTCAACGAGCGCACCTCAGCGGCGAGAGTGCGTCCGACGGCCGCGGACAGCGCCACGGTCTCGGTGCCACCGGGCATCGCCGCGCCCAACCCGTGCACGGTGTCCCTGGCCTCCAGCCACTCCATCAGCGGACCGCCCCGCCGGTGCCGGGTGAGCCGAAACGGGCCGATCGGCCGGTGTGGATCGGGGGCATAGCGGACTCCTCGAGGATCATCGACGCCAGGGCGCCTGAGTCAAGGCTAGCCAGTCACCGCTCGGACTGCGGAGTCGTCGGCGGTGGGGCAGCAGCGGGAAGGACGATACCGAGCCTGGCGGCGTCGGCAGGGGTGTCGACGTCGTCGCCCAGGGCGCCGGGAAGGCGGAACTCGACCAGATTGAGGCCGCCGATCAGGCTCATCACCGAGAGGTTGTCTGCCGGACGAAGCAGCGCGGACGAGACCAGAGCCGCCCTTGTGTACACGGCGAGCAACGGTTGGCGCCGGCCGTCGGGGTCGACGCTGATCAGACCGTCGGCGGTCAGTTCATCGGCGGTCAGCCCGGCCGCGGTGTCGAGCAGGAGCGCCACGGCGGCGTCGGCGTGCACCAGATCGCCGGCGAGGACCAGGACCCAGTCGGTGCCGGCGGCCGAATCGCCGGCCAAGGCCTCCAGGCCCGCCACAATCGCCGCGGCCGGGCCGCCCCAGCGCGGCCGTTCGACGGCGCGCAGCACGCTCGCGGGGAGATCGGCGTCGGATCCGACCACGCAGGTGCGCCGGGCACCGGATGCCGCGGCCACGACGCCGTCCAGCAGGCTGCGCCCCTGCCAGACCAACGCGGTCTTGTCGATGCCGCCCAACCGTTTGGCCCTGCCGCCCGCGACGATGATCGCGTCCCACCGCAGACCGTCGCCGCTCAGACCGCCGCCGTGCGCGCCGTCGCCGGGCTGCCCGGCGGCCGAGGCCGCTGGGGGAGAGCTCTCGTGGCGGGGCATTCCGGTGGGGTCCTTACGCTCGGGCCGCGCAACCCGCGACCAGATCAGGCTACCCGCGCCGGCGCACGAAACCGGGACCGGGCCTTCGCCCGATCCCGGTTCTTGCGCTACCTGCCGTGATCAGAGATCACTCGGTCTGAGAGGACTCAGTCCTTGATGTAGCCGTTCGGGTTGAGCACGTACTTCGTCGCTGCACCGGCATCGAATTCGGCGTACCCGCGCGGGGCATCCTCGAGGCTGATCGGCTTGGCGTGCACGGCCTTGGCGATCTGCACCTTGTCGTGCAGGATCGCCATCATCAGCTGCCGGTTGTACTTCATCACCGGGCACTGACCGGTCGTGAACGACAGCGACTTGGCCCAGCCGGTACCGAGGCTGAGGGACAGCGATCCCACCTTGGCTGCCTCGGTTGCCGCTCCCGGGTCACCCGTGACGTAGAGTCCCGGGATGCCGAGGGCGCCGCCGGCGGCCGTGATGGACATCAGCGAGTTCAGCACCGTTGCCGGCTTTTCTGTTCCCGCGTCCTTGCCGTGGCCGTGCGCCTCGAAGCCGACCGCGTCGACCGCGGCATCCACTTCGGGCACGCCGAGGATCTGTTCGATCTGGTCCTGCGGCTCACCCTTGGTGAGGTCAACGGTCTCGCAGCCGAAACTGCGGGCCTGCTCCAGTCGCTCCGGGTTGAGGTCGCCGACGATCACGACGGCGGCTCCGAGGAGCTGGGCCGAGACGGCGGCCGCGAGGCCAACCGGTCCGGCACCGGCGATGTAGGCGGTGGAGCCCACACCGATTCCGGCGGTGAACGCACCGTGGAACCCGGTCGGGAAGATGTCCGACAGCATGGTGAGGTCGAGGATCTTCTCGAGGGCCTGCTCCCGGTCGGGGAACTTCAGCAGGTTCCAGTCTGCGTAGGGCACCAGCACGTACTGCGACTGCCCGCCGACCCAACCGCCCATGTCGACGTAGCCGTACGCGCTACCCGGACGGTCCGGGTTCACGTTCAGGCAGACACCGGTCTTGCGCTCCTTGCAGTTGCGACAGCGACCGCAGGAGATGTTGAACGGGACCGAGACGATGTCGCCGACCTTGATGAATTCGACGTCGCGGCCGACTTCGACCACCTCGCCGGTGATCTCATGACCGAGCACCAGCCCCATCGGAGCCGTTGTGCGACCACGCACCATGTGCTGGTCCGAGCCGCAGATGTTCGTGGTGATGGTTCTCAGGATGACGCCGTGCTGTACCTGCCGGCCGACATTCGCCGGGTTCACGCCGGGTCCGTCCTTCAGTTCGAAGGTGGGGTAGTCGATGTCGATAACGTCGACCTTGCCAGGTCCTTCGTAGGCAACTGCTCTGTTTCCTGCCATTTTTGTATCCTCCTTGATACCTGTCGTGACACCTGAACCGGTCGGTTCGCGCTTGTGGCGCGCGGCATCCTCAGTGGTGTTTCTCGGTGGTTCGCCCGGCCGCCAACGGCAATCCGTCGAGCGCGTCGGACACTCTCCACTGCACTACAGGAGACTGGGAATTTCAAGGGTGTACAGGCGCGAAAACGTGTGTATCGTATGTGCGTCGACTCTGTGAGCACTCACTGTGAGCAGAGTGTTTTTCCGGATGCCGCCCGGCGGGTTTCGAGCTATGTCGCGACGGGTTGTCTAGGGTTATCCCATGCGAACCCCAGACAACTCCGGTGCCCGCGTGTCCGGTGCACAAGCCGCCGGCCCCACAACGTTGCGAACCCTGCTGACCGACAAGCTGGGCTGGCTCGGCCTGCGCAGCGCTCAGGTTCTCCTGGCGCTCGCCCTGGTCGCCGTCGTGATCTTCGTCCTGGTGCAGGTGAAGCTCGTGGTGATCCCGCTTCTCATCGCGATCATCCTGGCTTCGGCGCTGAGCCCGGTGGTGGGATGGCTGCGCCGGCGCGGGCTGTCGCCCATCCTGGCCACCTGGGTCACCCTCCTGTCGGCCATCGTCGTGTTCGGCGGCATCGTGACCCTCATCGTGTTCGCCGTCGAGAACCAATGGAGTGAACTCGCCACCAGCGCCTCCGACGGTATCGACCAGTTGTCCACCTATCTCACCGAGGGTCCGCTGGCGATCGATGCCGCTCAGCTGGAGGATTTCCGCAACCAGGGCATTGACTTCCTCACCAGCAGCCAGTTCGGTTCCGGCGCCCTTGCCGGGGTGTCCGTCGCGACCGAGATCATCACCGGTGCGGTGCTCGTCGTCGTGATCCTGTTCTTCTTCCTCAAGGACGGCGACGTCATCTGGAACTTCTTCCTGCGCCCCTTCAAGGGGGAGCGCCTGCGCCGCGGTCGCCGTATCGGCACCACCTCGGTGCGCGTGCTCGGCGGGTACGTGCGCGGCACGGCCATCATCGCCTTCGTCGACGGGGCCGCGATCGGGATCGGCCTCGCCATCCTGGGCGTGCCGTTGGCGCTGCCGCTAGCGGTCATCGTCTTCCTCACGGCGTTCATCCCGCTGATCGGCGCAACCGTGGCCGGCATCCTCGCCGCCCTGGTGGCACTCGTGGCGAACGGCTGGGTCGTGGCCCTGATCGTGGTGGGCATCGTGGTGGTGGTCAACCAGCTCGAGGGCAACTTCCTGCAGCCGGTTGTGATGGCGCAGTCGCTCAAGCTGCACCCGCTGGTGATCCTCGTCGCCCTGACCGCCGGCACCATCCTGGCCGGCATCATCGGTGCGGTGCTCGCCGTGCCGATCGCCGCCGTCGGCTGGGCCATCGTCAAGACCTGGAACGCCCCGCCGGAGCTCGCCGGCCAGGCCCGGCTGGCCTAGCCGCCCCGAGCGGTCTGCCTCCGGGCGGCCGCTCAGTTGTCGAGGCGCTTGGGCGAGCCGGCCTTGAGGGCGGACTCCTCCACATCGATGAAGGCCAGTGCCGAGCGGATGGCCGGCTCCTGGTAGCGCCCCTCCACCCGGGCGGCCAGCACGGCATCCCGCTCGGCCTCGATCATGGCCCGCCGCAAACGGTTGTACGCGGCCGGCAGCGGCTCCGCGTCATCCGGGGCGGGGTTGTCCAGAGCGTCGGCGAGGAACACCGCGTTGGTGCGCAACCGGCCGATCACCCGGGCCTCGTCGGCGTCGGTCACCTCGGTGTCCAGCCGGGCCAGGCCGGCGGTCTGCGCCTCGGCCAGGAGCATCTGCGCCTCGGTCCGTTCCTGCGAGCGGTCCGGCGGCGGCAGGCGCAACCGGCGGATGATCCACGGCAGGGCGAGCCCCTGCAACAGGGTGCCGACCACCACCACGAACGCCAACAGTTGCAGCAGCTCGCGCTGCGGTGTTTCGGGCGGCAGCAGGAACACGGCCGCAAGGGTCACCACCCCGCGCATCCCGGCGAACGACACGGCAACCCCGGTGCGCCAGCTCCAACCCCGCTCCCGCAACCGCCGGGGCCCGTACCGGTAGATCGACGTGGTGATCGCCATCCACACGAACCGTGACACGAGCAGCGCGGCCAGGATCACCAGGGAGATCCACACGGTGGCCCAGAACCCGGTGCCGGTGAGCCTGACGCCCTCGAGGATCGCCTCCAGGTTCAGCCCGATGAACAGGAACACCGCGTTCTCCAGCAGGAACTGGATGGTGCGCCAGTTGATCGACTCGGCGATGCGCGCCTCGGCGGACTGGATCACCGGGGCCCGGTAGCCCAGGAACAGGCCGGCGATCACCACCGCCAGAACGCCGGAGCCGTGCACGAGCTCACCGAGGATGAACGCCAGGTACGGCGTCACCAACGACAGGCTGGTGTCGAGGACGGGAGCGTGCAACTGCCGGCGGATGACCGCGAGCACGTATCCGACCGCGAGCCCCACCCCCACCCCGCCGACCACCGCGACGATGAAGTCGCCGGTCACCGAGAGCGGGCTCACCGTGCTGAGGATGGCCGCGATCGCCGCGTTGAGCGCCACCAGCGCGGTCGCGTCGTTGAGCAGGCTCTCGCCCTCGAGCACCGTCACCACTCGCCGCGGCAGGCCCAACCGCCCGGCGATGGCCGTGATCGCCACGGCATCCGTCGGCGCGACGACCGCACCGAACGCGAACGCGGCGGCGAGCGAGATCGCCGGCACCACCAGCCAGGCGGTCAACCCCACGGTCACGACGGTGAAGGCCACCAGGCCCACCGACAGCAGCAGGATGCCGTCGCGCCGGGCGCGCACGTCGACGATCGACGTGCGGATGGCGGCGGCGAACAGCAGCGGGGGCAGCAGGCCGTAGAGCACCAGCTCCGGTTCGAGCTCGATCCGCGGCACCGTCGGCAGGAACGACGCGGCCGCGCCGACGACCACCAGGACGAACGGCGCCGACCAACCGATCCGCCGGGAGAACCCGGTCACGGTGACCGTGACCACGACGAACGCGACAATCCAGACGATGGTGCTGACAGGGTCCATAGCGACCATTATGCGCAAACGGACGGCCGGAGCGCCGCAGCACCGCCCGTCGCGGCCATTGCCGGTTCGCGGGTTCCCGCCTACGATCCCCAGCAACACGCGAGGAAGCGAGGCGCACATGGCCGTGAGCACTCTCAAAGAGATCGTCGATCGTGCGTTCGCCGAGAAGTACGGCGTGCCCGCGATCAACATCGTCAACGACCTGACCATGGAGGCGGTGCTCGCCGGGGCGGTCGAAGCCCGCTCGCCGGTGATCGTGCAGACCTCGGTGAAAACGGTCAGGTCGATCGGCTCCGGCGTGCTCTTCGCCATGTGGTCGGCGATGACCGCGGGCATCGAGGTGCCGGTGGCGCTGCACCTGGACCACTGCCCGGACCGGGACGTCATCACCGAGTGCCTCGAGCGCGGCTGGAACTCGGTGCTCTTCGACGCATCCACCCTGCCTGTGGAGGAGAACCAACGGCAGACCATCGAGGTGGTGCGGCAGGCCCGCAGCTTCGGCGCTCACGTGGAGGGCGAGATCGAGTCGATCACCGGCGTCGAAGACGGCGTGGGCAGCGACACCGAAGCGGCCAGGCAGAGCCTCGCCGTGTCGCTCAGGTTTCTCGAGGCCACCGGCGTGGATGTGTTCGCGCCGGCGATCGGCAACGCCCACGGCGTCTACAAGCGCGAGCCCGTGCTCGATTTCCAGCGGGTCAGCGACCTCGTCGCCGCACACCCGATCCCGATCGCCCTGCACGGCGGCAGCGGCATGACCGACGCCCAGTTCACCGACCTCATCGCACGCGGCTGCGCCAAGGTGAACATCTCCACGGCGCTGAAGATCACCTACATGAAATCCAACCTGTCCTTCCTCACGGATGCCCAGGCCCGCGACAAGTGGGATCCGCCGTCGTTGTTCCAGAAGGTGCGCACCGACATCGTCAACCTCACCCGGGGTCTGGCCGAGCAGTTCGGCAGCGCGGGAAAGGCCTGAGATGCCGGCACTGATCTTCGACTGCGACGGGGTGCTCGCCGACACCGAACGGGACGGCCACCTCCCGGCGTTCAACCAGACGTTCGACGAGTTCGGGGTGCCCGTGCGCTGGAGTGATAGCGACTACGCCGAGAAGGTGAAGATCGGCGGCGGCAAGGAACGCATGCGGAGCATCCTCACCCCGGACATCGCCCGTGAACTGGGGCTGCCCGACGACCCGGCGGCCTGGGACGACACGATTCTGGCGTGGCACCGCCGCAAGACCGCGATCTACACCGACCGGGTGGCCGCGGGGGTCATGCCCGCCCGGCCCGGCATCCGCCGCCTCACCGAAGAGGCCGCCGCGGCCGGCTGGACCCTCGCCGTGGCATCGACCTCGGCGGAGGCGTCGGTGCGGGCGGTGCTCACCCACGCGGTCGGACCGGAACTCGCCGCCGGGTTCCGTGTCTTCGCGGGCGACATCGTGCCGGCCAAAAAACCGGCCCCCGACATCTACCTGCACGCCCTGCGCGAGCTCGGCGCCGAAACGAGCGACACCCTCGTGATCGAGGACAGCGCGAACGGGCTGCGGGCCGCGCTCGCCGCCGGGCTCGCGACCCTTGTGACCGTGAGCAGCTACACCGCCGCCGAGGATTTCGACGGGGCCGCCCTCGTGGTCTCCTCGCTCGGCGACCCGGCCGGGCCCGCCACCGAGACGCTCAGCGACCCGGCCGGCATCCACCCCGGCGCGTATGTGCGGCTGGCGGACCTCCTCACGATCCTCACCCGAACAGGAAGCGAGACCCCATGACCAGCCTGGCCGACACCGAATTCGTCGTGCACAGCATCGCCCAGACGGCGGTCGACAACGAGAAGGAGTTCGGCGACCTGGACGCCGTCGTCGGTGACGGTGACTTCGGTTACTCGCTCGCCAGGGGGTTCGAAATCGTGCTGGCCGACTGGGACGACTACGACCGCAGCAGCCCGAGCGCGTTTCTGCAGAAGGTGGGCATGGTGATCTCCGGGCGCATCGGCGGCACGTCCGGGCCGCTCTGGGGCACCGCCTTCCTGCGTGCGTCCATCGCCGTGAAGGGCAAGGACGAGGTGACCGGCAGCGACGCCGTCGCCATGCTGCGCAGCGCGATCGACGGCATCAAGTCGCGCGGCAACTCCGATGTGGGCGACAAGACCCTGCTCGACGCCCTGGTGCCGATGACGGATGCCCTCGAGGAGCAGCTCGCGGCCGGCACCGACGCGCCGACCGCCTTGCACCGCATGGCCGCTGTCGCCCGGCAGAGCTCCGACCAGACCGCCATGATGCAGGCCAGACGAGGTCGTGCCAGCTACACGGGGGAGCGCAGCATCGGCTCGCCGGACCCCGGTGCGGTGGCGGTGGCCGTGATCCTGGAGCGGCTCAGCGCCGAGTGGGATGTGCGGGTGGGCGCCGAACGGCCCTCCAGCCACACCGACTGACCGCGTCTCGACGGACCACCCTTGCACCGCGAACGCCAGCACCGCTAACGCCAGCACCGCCGAAGCCAGTACCGCCGAAGCCAGTACGCCAAGAGAGGGAGCCATGAAGAAATTCGTCAATGATCCGAAGCAGTACGTTCCGGAGATGCTCAAGGGCATCGCCCTGGCCAACCCCGACACGCTGAAGTACGTGCCCGCCTACAACCTGATCATGCGCGCCGACGGGCCCAACCCCGACAAGGTGTCGATCATCCAGGGCTCCGGCTCCGGGCACGAGCCGGCGCACGTCATGACGGTCGGCAAGGGCATGCTCGACGCCGCCTGTCCCGGCGATGTGTTCTCGGCCCCGCCCATGGACTACGTCTACGAGACCACCAAGCTGCTGGCCTCGCCCAAGGGTGTGCTGCTGCTGGTGAACAACTACACCGGCGACCGGATGGCCTTCGAGATGGCGCAGGAACTCAGTGCGGCCGACGGTGTGAACGTGAAGACCCTGTTCATCGACGATGACGTCGCCGTGCAGGACTCCACCTACACGGTGGGCCGCCGCGGGGTGGCCGGCAACTTCTTCGTGATGAAGGCCGTCGGCGCCGCCGCAGAGCAGGGCGCGGACCTCGACGACCTCCTCCGTATCGGGCAGAAGGTGGACAGTGTCACCCGCACCATGGGGATCGCCCTCACCTCCTGCACCCCACCGGCCAAGGGGTCGCCGCTGTTCGAGCTCGGCGACGACGAGATCGAGGTGGGTGTGGGCATCCACGGCGAGCCCGGCCGGCGCCGTGCCAAACTCACCACCGCGAACGAGATGACCGACGAGCTGCTGGATGCCGTCGTCAAGGACCTGCCCTATGTGGCCGGCGACCGGGTGGCGCTGATGATCAACGGGCTCGGCGGCACCCCGATCAGCGAGCTGTACATCCTGTTCGGGCGGGCGCACGAGCGGCTCACCGAGCTGGGGATCACGGTGGGGCGCAGCTACGTGGGTGAATACTGCACCTCGCTGGACATGGCGGGGGCGTCGCTCACCCTGGTGCGGCTCGACGATGAGATCGAAGCGTTGCTGGAGGCGCCGGCGGAGATCGCCGCGCGGGTGTTCTAGAGGCGGGATGTTCCGGGGCCGGCGCGTCGTCCGGCCCCGGGTTTACCCGCCAACGGGTGCGGTCCCGCTACTCTGTGGGCATGAGTGAGACTTCCAGGGACTGGTCAGACACGCTTTTCGCCTTCGACACTGCTGCCAGGTGGTTCGTCGCCGTGACCGCCGGTATCGCCGAGCGGGCGGCGGGCGATGCCGAGATCTGGGCGCAGCTGGGCCTGGGCGAGTGGACAGTGCGCGACCTCGTCGGCCACACCAGCCGGGCCCTGACCGCCGTCGAGGCCTACCTCGACCTCGCGGTGGAAGAGGACGCCGCCGGTGTCGCCGCACCCATCGACGTGACCTCGCCGGCGGGCTACTACGAGCGTGCGCTCGCCGCGGGTACTCCCGAGATCATCGCGCAACGCGGTCGCGACACCGCCGCCACCCTCGGGGCCGAGCCCGCCGTCGCGGTCGCGGCGCTCGCCGCCCGGGTGCTGGCCAGGGTGGCCACCCTCGACGGGTCCGAGCCGTGCGATACGCCGGCCGGGCGCATCCGCATCGCCGAGTACCTGCCGTCGCGCACCGTGGAACTCACCGTGCACACCAGCGACCTGCTGCAGAGCCAGGGGGTGCCGGCCGCCGAGCAGACCGTGCCGGAGCCCGCCGCCGCGGCGACCCTGCACGTGCTCGCCGACCTGGCCGCCCACAAGGGCCTGGCTGCGCCCCTGCTGCGCGCCGCCACCGGCCGCGCCCCGCTGCCCGCGGGCTTCTCGCTGCTCTGAGCCGCCTGCCGTGCCGCGGCGTACTGTCCCGTGCCCGGACCGGTGTCTCGTCTCGCGGCTCAGGTTGTTCCCGGCGGCACGGGTTGTTCCCGGCGGCCCAGGTTAGAACCTGTGCCGGCGGGACGACGACGTGCCGCGGGGACAAACCTGGGCCGCGACGGGGGCGTGCGCCAGCCGGCACCCGCCCGGTTACGCCAGGGCGGCCGCCTCGTGCGCCTGGCGGGCGGCGTCGAGGGCGTCGAGCCGCTCGGCGAGGCGGTCCAGCACACCGCCCTGGTCGCCGAGCCACTCGGGCAGCCACACCCGCTCCACCGCCGGCCAGCCCATCAGCCTGGACAGCACCTCGACGGGCAGGCCGTCCCGGTCCGAGACCGTGCGGCGGGCGGCCCAGGTGGGGCCATCCAGCAGCACCGCCATCACCGGATGCCCGGGCGCCCCGGCCGTGGCGACGCTGAGGTCCACCCGGAAGTCGGAGAGTCCCACATCCGTGTGCACCGCGAAGCCGCGCTCGCGCAGGGCGTCGGCGATCTGCTCCCGGTGCCGGTCCAGCGCCCCCGACTGGCGCAGCGGGCTGGCGAGCCCGTCGGAGCCGCCCGCGGCCAGGTCGAGGTAGGCGCGCAGGTCCTTCACCCCGGCCGAGATGGTCTCCTCGGCGCGCAGGTCCTGGGGGTCGAAGCTGCTGAACACGATCACCTGGCGCCTCGCCCGGGTGATCGCCACGTTCAGCCGGCGCTCACCGCCGGGCAGGTTGAGCGGACCGAAGTTCAGCGGCAGCCGGCCGGACGCATCCGCGCTGAACGCCGTGGAGAACAGGATGGTGTCGCGTTCGTCGCCCTGCACGTTCTCGAGGTTCTTCACGAACAGGCCGTCCGAGTCGCTCTCCAGCGCGTGCACGATGCGGTCGTCGCCGCTGTCGCGGAGACTTCCCTCGATGAGCGCCCGCTGTTGCAGGTTGAAGGTGATCACACCGATCGACGGCACCCCGTCGGGGTCGGCGGCGAACCGGGCGGCGATCTCGGCCACGATGGCCTGGGCCTCGACCGGATTGGTGCGCAGGGTCTTGCCCTTGCCGCTGCGGAGGAACTGTCCGTCGACCCGGCGAAGACTGACGCCGTACCCCGCGGAGCCGGCGGAGTCAGCGCCAGCTGAGGCGGAGGCGGCCGTGTCGGCGCCGTGGTGCGGGGCGGGGAACGACGACAACCGGTCGCGGTAGTACGCCCGGTTGCTGAACGCGATCAGCGACTCGTCCTGGCTGCGGTAGTGCCACGACAGCCACTTGCTGGGCACCTGGGCCTGCACGCACTCCGACAGGATCGACTCCTCGTCGCGCACGAACTCGAGGGTGTCGCCGTCCTCCTCGCCGGACCCGATGGTCGACTCCGCGAACGAGGTGGGCGGCATCTGCTTGCTGTCGCCGACGACCACCACCGAACGGGCCCGCCCCATCGCGCCGACGGCGTCGGACACCCGCACCTGGGAGGCCTCGTCGAAGACCACGATGTCGAACAGGTCGGCCTGGGCGGGGAAGAACCGGGCCACCGACTCCGGGCTCATCAGCATGCACGGCAGGATGTCGGTGATCAGATCGCCGAACTCGTGCATGAGCTCGCGCACCCCCATGCCGCCGCGCTGCCGGTCGACCTGCCGCTTGAGCAGGCCGAGCCGGGCCGTCGCGTCGGTGTTCCCGGATGTTCCGTCCGCGGCGTCCGTCGCTCCGATGGTGCGGCGGCGCAGCACGCTGTACGGGATGAAGGTGGGCAGGTGCCGGCGCACCGCACCGGACGAGGTGGTGAAGCGGGTGATCGACCGGTTCTGGGCGGCGGCGTCGAACTGGTCGAGCGTGGTGGCCGCGCCGCGTTCGGCGACGGATGCGGTGGCCAGGCCCTTCTCGAACGCCAGGCCGGCGTCGTCGGCGTCGACCTCGCCGCGGAGCACCGCCGTGTGCGCGGCCGTGAGCCCGAGCCGGGTCAGCGGCTCGAGGTGGTCGAGCAGCGCGATCCACCGGGTGAGGGTGGGCAGCCCGGGCGCCTGCACGTCACGTTCCTCGCGTCCCCGGGACCAGACCGCGACGAGGCCGCCGTCCGCAGCCCAGCCGGCCACGGCGGCCGGCCCGGCGCCGGTGGCCGTCATCACGGCCTGCAGGGCCAGCAGGGCACGGCCCAGCGCGGCGGACAGCGCGGCATCCGGTTCGGTGCTGGTGTCGAGATAGTCCCGCAGGGCGGCCACGAAGTCGTCGCCGAGGTCACGGTGCTCGGACGAGACGACTCCGCCGGCCCAGCGCAGCCAGGCCAGGCGGGCGGCGAGCTCGTCGCGGCCGGTCTGCCCGGTCTCGACCTGGCCGGCCGTGGCTGCGGGGAGCAGGGGATTCCAGTCATCCGCGAGGCTCACCCCGTCGACCGCGCCCACCCGGGCGCGCAGGGCCTGCAGCTGGGACTGGCTGTCGGCGAGTTGGCCGGTGACGGTGGACAGGGAGCCCAGGGGCAGCTTGGTCCCGGGCCGCACCTCGGCGGCGAGGCGGGCGAGAACGGCCTTCCGGCGGCCGCGGCGGCCGAAGAAGCCGGAGGCATCCGCCGCCTGCGCGTCGCGGTGCAGTGACGCGGCCTCGAGTCGCAGCGCACCGGGTGTGAGCACGCTCAACGCCGGGTGCTCGGCCTGCACGAAGCCGGCGGTGGCCTGCTCGGCAGCCAGGGCGGCGGCCACCCAGGCGGGGGTGCGGGTGCCGTCGAGGGTGGCCAACGGCACCCGGTCCGCGGCGGCGAGGCTACTCAAGGTGACGAACTCGGTGGGGCTCGCCGCCGCGGCCACGACGGGTGCGGCCACGACGTTCGCAGACCCGGCGGCGGCCGGCCCGGTCGTCTCGTCGGCGCGGGGGAGCGCAGCCAGCGCGTCGTCCAGTTCGAGCGCCGCGCGGGCGACGGTGGCCAGATCCAGCGGTGCGGCGGGCGGTGTGGTGATGAACGCCCACGGATGTTGCGGCCGCGGCCGGGCCGGATCGGTCACGTCGGGCAGGTCCCGCAGCATCCGCCGCAGCTCGGCCAGTTCGTCGGCCGTGAGGCGCGCGGGCAGGTCGGCCGGCACGGGCAGGGGCCGCACGTCGTCGTCGGCGGCGAGCTGCGCGGTGCGGGCGGAGTAGAACGACAGGCCGGCGCTGTTCTGTTCGTGCAGCCGGTCGGTGTACCGGGCCAGGCTGCGCCGGGCGGTGCCGAGCACGTCGAGGTCGTTTTTCAAACCCTGGCCGTCCACGGTGACCTCGTGCTCGAGGGCCTGCCGGATCTGGGCGCGCACGGCGGCGGGCTTGCTGGCCTTGTCGTGCAGGTCCAGGGCGAACGGGCCCATGCCCACGTCGTTCAGTCGCGCCTGCACCACCTGCAGGGCCGCACGTTTCTCGGCGACGAAGAGCACCTTCTTGCCCTCGTAGACGGCGCGGGTGAGCAGATTGGTGATGGTCTGGGACTTGCCGGTGCCGGGTGGGCCCTCGAGCACGAAAGTGCGCTCGGCGATGGCCTCGGCCACGGCGGCCAGCTGCGACGAGTCGCCGGGTACCGGGCATTCGGCGCCGAGCGCATCGAGGTCGGCCGCCTCCGGCAGGGCCACCGGGTCCACGAACGGCTGTGTGGGGGTGTGCACGAGGTGGTTCACCAGGGAGTTCCCGGCCAGCGTCTGCCAGTTCTCGTCGAGGTCCTTCCAGAGCCGGAACTTGGCGAACTGCAGGATCGACAGGTCCAGGGTCTCCTCGACCCGGTACGGCAGCCCGGCCGCCAGGAGTGCCTCACGGGTGGCGCGGAATGCGGCGGCCAGGTCGATGCCGGCGGTGTCCACGCCCGTGGCGTTCACTCCCGCAGCATCGCCGGCCGGGTTCGCCAGCCCCTCGATGGTGAGCCCGTGCTGCTGCCGCAGTTTCTCGAGCAGGCAGTAGTTGGGGGTGGATGCGCCGGACTCGTCGAGCCGCACCCGGTAGTCGCCGCCGCGGCCGGCCGGTTCCAGCAGCACCGGAACGAGCACCAGGGGGCTGCGCAGCTCGCGGTCGTTCACGGTCCAGACCAGCGAGCCGAAGGCCAGGTAGAGGTTGTTGGCGCCGGTCTCCTGCACCACGGTGCGGGCCTTGTAGGCCAGCGCGCGCAGCTTGGTGGCATAGGCGGTGTCGGTCACATCGGCGTAAACGGCCTTCTTGTCGGCCAGCACGGCCGCGAGCTGGTCACCGGGCAGGTCCCGGCCGAACCGGATGCCGCGTTCCTTGTCGGTCGTCGACATGCGGTCGGCGGGCAGCAGGGTCAGCCCGGTGCCGCCGGTGACGAGGTCCTCCACATCGGCCAGGTGCCGGTCGGGCACGGTCAGGGCCAGGGCCAGGGCGCCGCGTTCGGTGAAGTTGATCAGCCGGTTTCGCAGGCTCAGGTCGAGCAGGGCGTTCTTCCACTGGCTGATGCGCGGCGGGGTGACCCGGGCCGGCGCGGTGCGGGTCTCCGAGCCCGGGGCGGGGTGCGCCTCGGCGCCGGCGGGCACGGGAACGACGCCCGCCGGCGCATCCGGAGTGCCGGCGTTCGGCCGGTATTCGGTGACGAGCACGGTGCCGTCGCCGGTCACGGTGCGCGCCGGCAACGGCAGGATGTGGGTGCGCCGAGCCTGCACCACGTCGACGACGCCAATCACGGTGTCGAGGTTCGCGAGCCACTCCAGGTACGGGGAGCGCTGCGCCTGGGCGAAGGTGACCGGGGTGCCGGCCCCGCGGTCGGTGACCTGGGTGGTCTCGACGAGCCGGATCAGGTCGAGGTCGATCAGGTTGATCACCTCGGCCACGTCGGTCAGCGCGGGGGCGCCGAGGGTCTCCTCCTCGCGCCAGTAACCGAGGAACGCGTGCCCGTCGACGACCCAGAGCAGCGGATGCAGGCCCGCCTGTTCGAGGGCGGCGGCCATCACGACCACGGTGTCGAGGCAGGTGCCGACCCCGCCGGACGCGACCCCGTCCGCGACGGTGCCGAGCACCTCGCCGGGGGTGCGCACCTTCTGGCCGTCGTCGGCCCAGCTCGCCGGCGGGGTGGCGTAACGGATGCCGCGGGCGCGCATCGCCACGAACACCGCCTCCACCACCTGGTCGACGCGGTCGGGGCCGGACTGGTAGCCGGGCATCGCCGCCGAGCCGGTGCGAGCCTCGAGCGCCGCGGCCGCCTCACCGAGCAGGACCGCGATCTCGGGGTGATTGGGCAGCACGTGCGCCGAGAGCATCTCCAGCGCCAGGTCCACCGGCTGCGCGATCCACTGCTGGGCGGCGAGCAGCTGGATCGGCTCGCCGGCCTCGGCCACGACGGCGCCGTCGACGAGCAGGCTGGCCCGGATCTCGGCCGGACGCTGCTCCTCGATGAGCAGCATGGCGGCGGGGTCGACGGTGAGGGAGACATCCGTGAAGGTCGCGGTGCGTTCGGCGGCGAGGTCGACGAGCAGGTCGCGCGCGCTGCCGAGGGCGTCGCCCGCGCTGATCACCTCGAGCCGCAGCACGGCCTCGCGCACGGCGGGCCCACGGTTGTCGACGCCCACCCGGCCCACCACGTTGATGCGGTTGTGCGCCAGGGCGTAACTGAGCACCGGCGTCGCGGTCAGCGACAGGGTGATGGGACCGGATTCGCGGATGGTTGACTGTGTGATTGTCGAATCCGGTTCGGTCGATTCCATCGGGTGCTCCTCATTAGTGCCGTGCGGTGCTGCTGGGTTCCCCTCGTTCGGGGTGCTTAAGTCAATCATCGGCGACGGCAGGGGGGACCACGACCCGCCAGGCTCGGCCGGACTCTGCTAAGCTCTTGAGGTTGCCGTTCAACGGCCGCGGATAAAGAGAGCTCAGGCATTCTGCCCCGAGCACCGCGCAGTGAGAGAAAGGGGATCCCATCTATGGCACTCGAAGCTAATGCTAAGAAGGCGATCATCGAAAAGTACGCTACCCACCCAGGCGACACGGGTTCCCCCGAAGTCCAGATTGCAATGCTCACGCAGCGCATTCTCGACCTCACGGAGCACCTCAAAGAGCACAAGCACGACCACCACTCGCGTCGTGGCCTGCTCCTCCTGGTTGGTCAGCGTCGCCGTCTGCTCGGCTACCTGTCCGACGTGGACATCAACCGTTACCGCTCGCTCATCGAGCGTCTCGGCCTGCGCCGCTAGGTAGTAGCCGAATGGTTCGCTGATAACGCGATCTTCTTCGAAACGGGCCGTCACCTTTTAGGTGGCGGCCCGTTTTGTGTACCCGGATGCGTTGGGCCGGATGCGTTGGGCCGGATGCGTTGGGCCCGGATGCGCTCGGCGGGGAGTCCAGGTCAGGCCGGCTCGGCCGGCAGGTCGAGCGGGCGGGCGTAGTAGCCCCACGGGAACGTCGCCTCTTGCACCAAGCTCCAGCCGTCGGCCTCGAGGTGCCGTCTGGCCGTGGCGCCCGGCGTCCACAGGAGTCGGCGGTGCTCCCACTGCCGGTCTGAGGACTCCAGCAGGTGGGACATGGTGCCGTAATCCACGAGGTGCCAGCCCCTGCGGCCCTCGGCGGCCAGCAGGGCCATCTCGTCGAACGCGGTCACCGGGCTCAGTACCTTGCGACGTGGATGTGCCGACCCGGCCGAGCGTGCCGCCGCCGGCTGGGTGGCGCTGGAGAACCGCTGCTGGGCGGCTTGCCGGCTCACGCCGAGCAGCCGGCCGAGGGCATCCCAGCTGTGCCCGGCGGCGCGGGCGCCGTTGATCGAGTCCCGCAGTAGCCGACTGGTCTCCTCCGCGGCAGTGCGGCTAGCACTGACCAGGCGGAGATACGCATCCGGGTCGCTCTCGAGATCGGCGCGCAGGCCGGCCGGCGTGCCGAGCACGGCTTCGGCCACGGCGTCCCGCACCGCGGCGGCTTCGCTCTCGGATAGCGCGTCCGCCCGACGCCCGGGCGCTGCCGGTGTCATCGGCCGGTGTTGATGCCACCGGCATCGCGGCTGGCGTAGTCCACGCTGGAGGCGGCCCGGAGTGGCTCCAGGTCGTCCAGCGCGTCTGTCTCGAGGCGATGCATCGCGGCCCTGCGGTCCAGCTCCGTCGCGAGAACGCGGCCGCCCAGGACCACGGTCAGGAAACTGGTGAGAAGGCCCAGGATCGTGTAGTCCACGCCGCTCACACCGGTGACGGCAGCGACAATCAGCGCCGCGATGACAAGGAGAGTGCAGACGATCGTCGGCAGGTACCAGCGCGGGCGGGGAGGGAGAGTGCTGCGTTCGATCATGCGTCAATGTTCCCTTGACACTTCGGTACTGTCAAGCTTTTCTTGACATGGCGGTGGTCTCGTCACGGCGATCGACGCTCAGTGAGGTCACTGGGGAACGCCGGGCTACTCCCAGATAGCTCATAGTGAGCGCATAGCTACGGCCCGCAGTCTGTAGTCATCGAGACGGCGACCGGACCACCGGCGCCGACTAGCCCGACGAGAAAGGCGGCACGGAGATGGACCTGCACGAGCGCGGCAAGAGACTGGCCACCATCATCACAAGCACCCTCGGCGTGGCCGCCGTGATCGCGGCGTCGGCGCTCGGCCTGCACGAGTGGGCCGATTCCGAGGCCACCAACGTGTCCGACGCCGACGCGTCGACCAGCACCGAGGCGGCCGGCACGGACTCCTCCACGGACGCGAGCTCGTCGGACTCGAGCGCCGATTCCTCGAGCACCGACTCGTCCAGCACGGGCACCTCGAGCACCGATTCCTCCAGCACGGACTCGTCCAGCTCCGGCTCCACGGCCACCGAGTCCACCAGCTCGGCGCTCAGCCCGGCCACCGGCACCACCTCCGACGCGACCTCGAGCGGATCCTGAGATGACCAACACCCTGAACGCCCCGACCCCCGCTCGCACCCCGGACCGCACGGCCTCCCGCGACTGGACCCTGTGGAGCACCTCCGCCCGGCTGGTCGTCACCGACCCGGCCCAGATCGCCTTGGCCAGCACCCTCGCCGATGCCCTGCTCGCCGACGTCGACCGGGCAGCCAGCCGGTTCCGCGCCGACTCCGAACTCCAGCTCGCCGCCGGGCTGCTGCACCAGGGTGTCGAGGTGAGTAATACCCTCGCCGACCTCGTGCGCCAGGCCCTCGCCGCCGCCGCGCTCACCGACGGTGACGTCGACCCCACCCTCGGCTACGCGCTGGACGCCGTCGGCTACGACCGCGACATCCGCCTGATCGAAGATCGCGGCGTGCCCGTACGCGCGATCGTCTCCCGCCGCCCCGGCTGGAAGAGCGTGTCTCTGGTGGGCAACCGGCTCAAGGTACCCGCGCACCTGGCGCTCGACCTGGGAGCCACGGCCAAGGCCGTCGCCGCGGACTGGACCGCCACGGTGATCAGCGCCGCGCTCGGCTGCGGCGTGCTGCTCAGCCTCGGCGGCGACATCGCCACCGCCGGCCCGGCCCCCGCGGGCGGTTGGCAGGTGCGGGTGCAGGATGCGCCGGCCGACCCGCCCGCGATCGTCACCCTGGCCACCGGGATGTCGCTGGCCACCTCGAGCACCCAGCACCGGCGGTGGACGATGGCCGGGGCGGCCCAGCATCACATCCTCAACCCGCGCACCGGCCGTCCCGCAGAACCCGTCTGGCGCAGCGTCACGGTCGCCGCCGCCAGCTGCCACCGGGCCAACACCCTCAGCACGGCCGCCATCGTGCGCGGCACGGCCGCGCTGCCCTGGCTCGGCGACCTCGGCGTCGCCGCCCGGCTCGTCGACGCGCATGGCGCCGTCACCCTCCTAGGCGGCTGGCCCCCCGAGCCCCGGGGGTCCCGCGAACTGTGAGTTAAGCACCTTCCCGGCGCCCTGGGAGGTGCTTAACTCACAGTTCGCGGATGGTGCCGCGCCCGCTCTCCCACCCCGTACCCATACCCGCCCTCGTGGTCGCACCCACGCTCGAGGTCGCACCCGCCCCCGTGGCCACCCTCGCGCTCGCGCGCATCCGTCGCATCCGTCCGTCCGACGCCCTGCTCGTATTCGCCCGCGCCTAACCCGGGGGTCTCGCGAACTGTGAGTTAAGCACCTTCGGAGCGCCCTGGGAGGTGCTTAAGTCACAGTTCGCGGAGGGGGCCCGTAGCGCCGGGCCGGGCAACCGACCAGAGTGGAGGGATGAACGACTTCGTCAATTCGTCCGGCGACCCCCGGGGCTTCGACAAGCGCCGACACGGGGCACCATCGGGCTTCTTCGAGGCCGAAGCCGCCGGCCTGGTCTGGCTGGCGGTGCCCGGGGGAGTGCGCACGGCTCAGGTGATCGACCTCGAGCCCGGCCACATCGTGCTCGAGGCCGTCGACGAGGTGCCGCCCACCCGGGCCGCCGCGCGCACCTTCGGCGCCGAACTGTCGGTGACCCACTCGGCCGGCGCCGCCGCCTTCGGTGCCCCGCCGGACAACTGGAGCGGCCCGTTGTTCATCGGCAACCGCAGCCTCCCGGCCGCCTACGAGAGCACCTGGGGTGCGTTCTACGCCCGCTTCCGGGTGCTGCCGTACCTGGACATCGCCCTCGACGTGGGCGGTATCACGGCCAGGCAGGCCGAGGCCGTGCACGCGGCCTGCGTGCGCATCGAGGCGGGCGACTTCGACGACGGCGCCCCGCCCGCCCGGGTGCACGGGGACCTGTGGACCGGGAACGTGCTGTGGTCCGCCGACGGGGTGGTGCTGATCGACCCGGCCGCGCACGGCGGCCACCGCGAGACCGACCTGGCGATGCTCGCCCTGTTCGGCTGCCCGTACCTGGAGGAGATCACCGCCGGCTACGAGTCGGCCTCGCCCCTGAAGCCGGGCTGGCGGGCGCGCACGCCGCTGCACCAGCTGCATCCGTTGGCGGTGCATGCCGCCGGGCACGGGGCCGCGTACGGCCGGGCGCTCGAACAGGCCGCCGAGGCGGTGCTCGAACTGCCGAGCCTCGGCCGGCCCGACGACACCCTGTAGCCGGCTGGCCCGGAACGACTACGTCGTCTGGCCGGCGTGGGCGCCTTCCCGTACCTCTTCGATCACCTTGGCGTTGAACGCGGGCAGGTCGGCGGGGGTGCGACTGGAGACGAGGCCCTGATCCACCACGACCTCCTCATCGACCCAGGTGGCGCCCGCGTTTCGCAGGTCGGTCCTCAGGCTCGGGTATGACGTGAGGGTGCGGCCCTCGATCACGCCGGCCTCGATGAGGATCCACGCGGCGTGGCAGATGGCCGAGACCGGCTTGTGCGCGGCGAAGAAGTCGCGGGTGAAGACGATCGCGTCTTCGTTCAGGCGCAGGTGGTCGGCGTTCACCACGCCGCCGGGCAGCACGAGAGCGTCGAAGTCCGCGGCCTTCGCGTCGGCCACGGCCAGGTCCACGTACTGCGAGTGGCCCTTCTTGCCGGTGACGCTCTCGGTGGCGGGGGAGACGAGCACGGCGGTGGCGCCGGCATCCGTCACGGCCTGCCAGGGGCTGCTCAGCTCGCTGTCCTCGTAGCCGTCGGTGAGCAGAAACGCGATGCGCTTGCCGGAGAGTTCGGTGGTCGTCATGTGGTTCTCCTTCTCGTCAGTCGGTACGGATGGTGCCGGGCGGCCAGGATGCGCCGCCTGCGTTCCACGGTAGCCACGGTCTCGGCCGCGGCTACGGATACTCACGAAACGTTGAGGTTCCACCCAGCGAAAGCCAAGCTGCGCCCGATAGGGACTTTCGGTCTGCCGCCGGCGAAGGGGACTGGCTAAACTTGAGCTTTACACGGATCGGACAGCCCATGAGTCTCTGGCGTACCAAGAGCATCGAATCGTCGATTGCGGATTCCCTGGAGAAGGGCCATAGCCTCAAACGCACCCTCGGAACCTGGGACCTGATGGTCATGGGTGTGGCCGTCGCCGTGGGCGCCGGCATCTTCTCGGTGGGCGCCAAGGCCGCCGGCAGCTACGCCGGCCCATCCGTCACGCTCGCCTTCGTGCTCGCCGCTGTCACCTGCGCTCTCGCGATCATGTGTTACGCCGAGTTCGCCTCCGCGGTGCCGGTGGCCGGCTCCGCGTACACCTTCACCTACGCAACGCTGGGCGAGCTGCTCGCCTGGATCATCGGCTGGGACCTGATCCTGGAGATGCTCACCGCCGCGGCCGTGATCGCCAAGTACTGGGGCATCTACCTGAGCAACGTGTTCGCGCTGTGGAACTGGGACATCCCCGCCACCATCAATGTGGTCGGCCTGGACGTGAGCTGGGGCGCCTTCGTTATCGTCGCCATCTTCACCACCCTGTTGGTGCTGGGCACCCAGCTCTCCGCCCGGGTCGCCAGCGTGTTCACCATCATCAAGGTGGCGATCGTGCTGTTCGTCATCGTCGTCGGCGCGTTCTTCATCAACCCGGCTAACTACTCGCCGTTCATCCCCGAGTCGGTGCCCACCACGGATGGCGTCGGCAGCGACGTCTGGACCCAGTCGCTGTTCTCCTTCATGACCGGCGCCGCCCCCGCGCAGTACGGCATCTTCGGCCTGCTCGCCGGCGCCTCGCTGGTGTTCTTCGCCTTCATCGGCTTCGACGTGGTCGCCACCAGCGCCGAAGAGGTCAAGAACCCGCAGAAGACCCTGCCGCGCGGCATCTTCGCCGGCCTGGCCATCGTCACCGTGCTCTACGTGGGCGTCAGCCTGGTCCTCACCGGCATGGTGCCGTACACCGTGCTCGCCGACGATCCGAACGCGTCGCTCGCCACCGCCTTCATCGCCGTCGGCGCCGGCTGGGCCGCCCAGGTCATCTCCATCGGCATCCTGGCCGGCCTCACCACGGTGATCATGGTGCTGCTGCTCGGCCTGTCCCGGGTGCTCTTCGCGATGAGCCGGGACGGCCTGCTGCCCCGCTGGTTGAGTGTCACCTCGGAGAAGCGCCGCACGCCGGTGCGCATCCAGATCATCACCGGTGCGGCCGTCGCGCTGATCGCCGGGCTCACCGACGTGGGCGTGCTCGAAGAGATGATCAACATCGGCACCCTGTCGGCGTTCGTGCTGGTGAGCATCGCCGTGGTGGTGCTGCGCAAGAAGCGCCCCGACCTCAAGCGGTCCTTCCAGGTACCGTGGTCGCCGTTCCTGCCGATCCTCTCGGCCGTGCTCTGCTTCTGGCTGATGCTGAATCTCACCACCCTCACCTGGGCGCGCTTCGCGGTCTGGCTGCTGCTCGGCTTCATCGTCTACTTCGCCTACGGCCGCCGCCACTCCCTGGTGGGCATCAACGCCAAGCTCATCGTCGACGCCACCCGCCGCGAGGAGATCGAACGCGAGGAGCGCGCCCTCCGCGGCGAATAACCCCTCTAACTGGTCCCGCTGCGGACAAATGCACCCGGTGTGCCGGGTGCATTTGTCCGCAGCGGGACCAGTTGTGCGTGGGCGGCGCGGGGGATGCGCCGGGGCCGGGCCGGGGGCCTCGCGGGGTCTCCGACGGCGGAGTAGCGTTTTGTGCGGATGGCCCGTTCGTTGGGAACGGGCGTGTGCGTGCCTCGCCACCGGAGGGAGACCTCATGCACCGATACCCGGAGTGATCGCCCGTGACGGCGGCGCTCCTGCTTGCTCTGGACCTGGTCGCGGCGGTGGTCACCGCCGGGGCGTGGATCGCCGCCGCGGTGCTGGCCTCGGGACTGCCGGCGTGGGGCTCGTCTGCGGATACCGCGTCGGATGCGCCCGCGTCGGATGCGCCCGGGCCGGACGCGCCCGGGCCGGACGCGACGGCACCGCGGGCGGCACCGACACCCGCGCCGGCGCCCGTGCCGGCCATCCGGCGCCTCGGCGCCTGGCTCGCGATCGCCCTGATCGGCGTGGGCCTGCTCGGCCTGATCGCGCAGCTGCTCTGCACCGTCCTGCTCGCCGGTGACGGCTGGTGGTTCGTGCAGGAGAAGGTGGTGTTCGCGCTGCCGGTGGCCGTCGTCGCCGGGATCGCCGTGGTCGTCCTCGCCGGACCGATGCTGCTGGGAGTGGCCCGCGGCACTCGCCTCGCGCCCGGCGCTCGCGGCCGAGCGGCCCTGGTCGGCGCGGCCGCGGCCGCCGTCGCCGGGATCGTCGCCCGGCTGGTGATCGGCTACCCGCTGGAGCTCGTCCCGGCGCTGGTGCTCCTGGCGCTGGTGCTGCTGAGCGCCGCGCTGGCCTGGGCGGTCGGCGCGGGACGACCGAAGCGGGTGGTCACCGGGTTGGCGGCATTCTGCGTGCTCGTGGTGGTGGCATCCGTCGGGGTGGCCTGGCTCGGCAGCGCCGCAACACCGGGGGCGCTATCGGCGCACGAACACGGCGCCGCCGGCCCGGCCGCGCCGCCGCCGGGCAGTGTCTCGGTGAGCGAGCTGCGCACACCCGCCGATGCCCCGGGAACCGTGCGATCCTTCGACCTCACGGCCGAGCGGCAGGAGGTGAGACTGGACTCGGGCCGCAGCGTGTCGGCGTGGACCTACGGGTCCCTGCCCGGCCCGGAGCTCCGGGTCACCCAGGGCGACCTGGTCGAGGTGACGCTGCACAACACCGATATCGACGCCGGCGTCACCATCCACTGGCACGGCTACGACGTGCCCGCCGGCGAGGACGGGGTCGCCGGGGTCACCCAGGACGCCGTGCTGCCCGGCGACTCGTTCACCTACCGGTTCGCAGCGACCGACCCCGGCACCTACTGGTACCACACCCACCAGGTCTCGGCCGATGGGGTGCGGCGCGGACTGTTCGGCACCCTCGTGGTGCTTCCGCCGGCCGGGGTGCCCGAGGCGGTCGACCTGACGGTGCCGTTGCACACACTGGGCACCACGGTGATCCTCGGCGACTCCGATGTGGCGTCGGCACGGGATGTCGCCGCCGGGCAATCGGTGCGCCTGCGGCTGATCAACACCGACCAGGTGCCGCACCGCTTCACCCTCGACGGAGCCGGGTTCACCGTGGTCGCCGCGGATGGCCGGGACCTGGTCGGCCCCACCCCGGTCACCGACAAGTCCCTCCGGATTCCCGCCGGCGGGCGGCTGGACGTGTCCGTCACGGTGCCGGAGAGCGGTGTGCGGTTGAGCACCAATGCGTCCGCGACGGCGTCGTTGTCGCTCGCGCCCGGCGGCACGTCGGTTGCCGCAACGGTGCCGGCGCCGACCGAGGACCTCGACCTCCTGGGCTACGGCGCGGCAGACGGCCAGGCGCTGCCGGCCGGCGACGGCCGGGTGGAGGCGACCATGGTCCTGGACCGCAATCCGCGGTTCCTGGGCGGGCGGCCCGCCTACGGCTATACCGTGAACGGGGCGGTGTTCCCGCACATCCCGAGCATCGAGGTGAGCGAGGGGAACACCGTGCGGCTCACGGTGGCCAACCGCGGCCTGGAGACGCATCCGATGCACGTGCACGGCCATCACGTCCTGGTCCTCTCGCGGGACGGTATCCCTTCGACCGGGTCACCGCTCTGGCTGGACACCTTCGACGTACAGCCCGGAGAGGTCTGGGTGGTCGAGTTCACCGCCGACAATCCGGGCATCTGGATGGACCACTGCCACAACCTCGACCACGCGGCCGAGGGCATGATGATGGCGCTGACCTACCGGGGCGTGACAACCCCGTTCGAGCAGGGCGGCACCCACGCCAACCGGTCGGAATGACCGGCCGGGTCGTCACACCGAGTCATCCCTCGCGGTCTGTGCCGAACTCTGTGCCGAGCCCTGCGCCGCGGATGTCTGTGTCGTCGCTGACGTCTTGGTCCCTGCGCCCACCGCCCTGGCACCGATCTCTGCCAGGCCGAGCACCACGAACGCGTTGATCCCGTGGATCAGGCCGAGGCCGGGCAAGTCGAAGGACGAGTAGCCGAGGAACACCTGCACGAGCACGGCCACCAGCAACCAGACCGACCACATGATGCCCGCCCTGGCAATCAGGGCCACCACGAGGAGGGCCAGCGACAACACCGGGATGACCATCTGTCCGACGACGCTGTGCACGAGGAAACCGACCGGAACGTTGTCCTCCGAGAGCGCGGCGCCCTCACCGGTCGCATTCAGGATCGCGAATGTGGACCAGGCGATGACGGCGGCTTGAATGACGACGCAGGCGGCGATGATGTGGCAAATGATCTGATAGACCCTGCGCATGGCTGGACTCCTTCCGATCGAGCCGGAACCCAGGTCGAAGCCGATCTGAGCTTCGCGAGCAGCGTACGCCCGGACTCGGAGGCCGGTCAACGGGGTCGGCGAGGCCGAGTCCGGCCGGCTCGCCCGCCCGGCGGCCGGCCGGAGACCCTAGAGCCGGTACAGCCGGGCTTCCCAGGGCCGAAGCGCCGCAGAGCCGTCGCCGGGGTAATTGCCCAGCAGCAGTTCGGCGCCGGAAATGTCATCCGGCAGCCACTCGCCCTGCACCGTCAGCGGCGCATCCGAGACGTTCGCCAGCACCAGCAGCGTCACCTCACCCAGCGTGCGGGTGAACGCGTACAGCTGCTCGTGGTCGGGTTCGATCAGGCCGAAGGCGCCCAACGCGACAACGGGATCCGAGTGCCGGAGCGCGATCAGCTTCTGATAGAAGCCGAACACGCTGTTCGCGGCGGCCCGGTCGGCCGCCACGTTGATGACCGGATAGTTCGGGTTCGCCGCGAGCCACGGGGTTCCGGTGCTGAAGCCGGCGTGGGCGGTGTCGTCCCACTGCATGGGCGTGCGCGCGTTGTCCCTGCCCATGGCGTGCACGCCGGCGAGCACACTCGCCGGCGACTGGTCGAACTGTTCCACGGCCTCGCGGTAGTGGTTGAGCGATTCGATGTCGCGGTAGTGCTCGATGGTGCCGAACTTCACGTTCGTCATGCCGATCTCTTCGCCCTGGTAGATGTAGGGCGTGCCGCGGTGCAGGTGCAGCACCAGCGCCCAGAGCGTGGCCGATTCGTAGCGGTACTCGGCGTCGTTGCCGAACCGCGACACCAGCCGGGGCTGGTCGTGGTTGTTCAGGTACAGGCTGTTCCAGCCGGTGGCGGCCAGGCCATCCTGCCAGCGGGCGAGGCTCCGCTTGAGCGGCACCAGGCTGCGCGGCAGCGGGTCGAACTTGTGGGCGCCCTGGTCGAGCGAGACGTGCTCGAACTGGAAGATCATGTCGACCTCGGCACGCGCGGCATCCGTGAATAGTACGGCGTCGTCGATGCTGACACCGGGCATCTCGCCCACGGTGAGGTGCTCGCCGGTGCGGCCGGCGAACACGGCCCGGTGCATCTCCTGCAGGTAGTCGTGGATCTGGGCGCCCATGGGGGAGCCGCCACCGGTCGCCGCGGCCGGCCCGCTGACCAGCTCCACCTGCTTGGCGATGAAGTTGATCACGTCCATCCGGAACCCGTCGACGCCGCGGTCCAGCCACCAGTTCATCATCGTGTAGACGGCCTGGCGCACCTCTGGGTTCTCCCAGTTGAGGTCGGGCTGCTGCCTGGCGAACAGGTGCAGGTAGTACTCGCCCGTCGCCGCGTCCAGGGTCCAGGCCGGGCCGCTGAACGCGCTGCCCCAGCCGTTGGGCTCTGCGCCGTCCGCGCCGGGCTGCCGCCACCAGTACCAGTCCCGCTTGGGGTTGTCCCGCGAGGAGCGCGACTCGACGAACCACGGATGTTCATCGCTGGTGTGGTTCACCACCAGGTCCATCACGATCTTGATGCCGCGCGCGTGGGCCTCGGCCAGCAGCAGGTCGAACTCGGCGAGGCTGCCGAACACCGGGTCGATGTCCTGGTAGTCGCGGATGTCGTAGCCGTTGTCGTGCTGCGGGGACGGGTACACCGGCGAGAGCCAGATGGCGTCGACGCCGAGCTCGGCGAGGTAGTCCAGCTTGCCGCGCACCCCGCCGAGGTCGCCGATGCCGTCGCCGTTCGAGTCCGCGAAGCTGCGCGGGTAGACCTGGTACACCACGGCCGTGGTCCACCACGGGGCGGCCGCGCCCGGTGTCTGAGTGTCGTCCGGCTGGGCGGCGGTGGGATCGATGGCGGTACGGCTGTCGAGACTGGTCACGTGGGTCCTCCCTGGCCGGGAAGCGGGCGCGAGCGGGCGCGGGCCATCCGGCATCACACGAATTGGTTTAGCTACAGAAATAAAACGTCGGTCCAATGTAGCGCCCGGCGCCCGGGTGGCACCACTGCGGGGGTGCCGGTTGGGCCGGCTCCGGCCCGTGCGCTGGCAGGGGCGTCTATGTCAAGATGAGACCCAGCCCGCCTTCGGGGGCCAAGAGAGGCGACCTCCATGTTCGGGAGTCCTGACACCAGGAGTACTGACGCCCTGCCGCCGATCGGCGAATCGGCGCTGGGCCTGGCGCGCGCCGTCCTCATGCACGGGCCGATCTCCCGCGGCGACCTGGGCCGCCGCCTCGGCCTGTCCCCGGCGAGTCTCACCCGGCTGAGCAAACCCTTCTTCGATCGTGGCCTGTTCGTGGAGATCAGCGACGATACCGCCGGCACCGTCGGCCGGCCCACCCGACCGCTCGACGTGCGGTTGGACGGCCGCCGGTTCGTCGGCGTGAAGCTCACCGGCGATGCGGCCTACGGGGTGCTCACCGACCTGCGGGCGAACGAACTCGCCTCGGCGCACCGGCCGCTGCACGGTCGTGACGTCGATACCGTGGTGGCGCAGCTCGACGACCTGGTGCGCGAACTCGCCACGGCCGGACCGATCGCCGCCGTCGGCGTCTCGGTCGGCGGCAAGGTCACCGACTCCAGGGTCGTCGCCAGGGCGCCCTTCCTGGGCTGGCGCGATGTGGACCTCGCCGCGGCGCTCGAAGCGCGCGTGGGAGTGCCGGTGCTGGTCGAGAACGACGTCGCCGGGCTGGCCGCCGCCGAGCAGTGGTTCGGTGCCGGACGGGGCACGTCCACCTTCGCCGTGATCACCCTCGGCATCGGCGTGGGTTACGCACTCGTGATCAACGACCGGGTCATCACCACCAGGGACAGCGGATTGGGACTGGGCGGCCACGTGCCGCTCGACCCCGACGGGCCGGTCTGCGGCTCCGGCCACCGTGGCTGTTCGGATGCCATGCTCACCGAGTCGAGCATCCGGGCGCAGGTGAGCCAGAAGCTCGGTCGACCGGTCGGTTACGACGAGGTGCTCGCGCTCGCCGCGGCGGGCGAGCCGGATGCCCTGGCGGTGCTGCGTGCCGCCGGCCGGGCCCTCGGCCGGCTGGTGGCCATCGTCGCGAACATCGCCATGCTCGACACCGTTGTGCTCTCCGGCGAAGGAATCGGGCTGTGGCATGTGGTGTCCAACGAAGTCATCGAGGCGGCCCGCCACGACCGCGACGCCGAGGCGACGGACCTGCAGATCAGTGTCGACGACGCCGGGGTCACCTCCTGGGCGCGCGGCGCGGCGGCCGTCGCCATCCAGCGCACACTCGCGCGGCTCACCCCCGTCCCCTGATCGGTCGGGCCGCGGCCGTGCGATCTGCGGGACGCGTGGATGAGTCGGGAATAGGATCGAGCCATCCGCCGTTGACACCCACATACATGCAAACGCATTGAGTCTTGGAGGCTGGAAATGCAGTTCGGAATCTTCACTGTCGGCGATCTCACCACCGATCCCACCACGGGGAACACCCCTACCGAGCACGAGCGCATCAAGGCCATGCTCACCATCGCGCAGAAGGTCGAGGAGGTCGGCCTCGACGTCTTCGCCACCGGCGAGCACCACAACCCGCCGTTCGTGCCGTCGAGCCCGACGACCATGCTCGGCTACATCGCGGCCAAGACCGAGCGGATCATCCTCTCCACCGCCACCACGCTGATCACCACGAGCGACCCGGTGAAGATCGCCGAGGACTTCGCGATGCTGCAGCACGTGGCCGACGGCCGGGTGGACCTCACCCTGGGCCGCGGCAACACCGGCCCGGTCTACCCCTGGTTCGGCCAGGACATCCGCCAGGGCATCCCGCTCGCACTGGAGAACTACGCTCTGCTGCGCCGGCTCTGGCGTGAGGACTTCGTCGACTGGGAAGGCCAGTTCCGCACCCCGCTGCAGGGCTTCCAGTCCACCCCGCGCCCGCTCGACGGCGTCGCGCCTTTCGTCTGGCACGGCAGCATCCGCAGCCCCGAAATCGCCGAGCAGGCCGCGTACTACGGCGACGGCTTCTTCTCGAACCACATCTTCTGGCCGGCCTCGCACACCGCGAAGATGGTCAAGTACTACCGCAACCGCTTCGAGCACTACGGCCACGGCACGGCCGCTCAGGCGATCGTGGGACTCGGCGGCCAGGTGTTCATGAGCAAGAACTCGCAGGACGCCAAGCGCGACTTCCGGCCGTACTTCGACAACGCCCCGGTCTACGGCAACGGCCCGAGCATGGAGGACTTCACCGAGCAGACCCCGCTCACCGTGGGCAGCCCGCAGGAAGTCATCGACCGTACCCTGGGCTTCCGGGACTACGTGGGCGACTACCAGCGCCAGCTCTGGCTGATGGACCACGCCGGCCTGCCCTTGAAGACCGTGCTCGAGCAGCTCGACATCCTCGGCGAGGACGTCGTGCCGGTGCTGCGCAAGGAGTTCGCGAAGAACCGTCCGGCCGACGTGCCGGATGGCCCCACCCACGAATCCCTGGTGCTCGCCGCCGAGGCCGCCGAGGCGCCGGTTGCTGTGGCATCCGCGCACCGCGACGACCTTGACACCGCCGCGGCCATCGCACCGCACCGCCGCGCCACCGGAGCCGCTTTCGGCCTGGCCGGCGCCGGCAAGACCGGAGCATAGCGATGACCGAACGCACGCTGGCGGTCGTCTCCGCCGGGCTCAGCCAGCCCTCCTCCACCCGGCTGCTCGCCGACAAGCTCGCCACGGCCACCGTGGCGCGCTTGGCCGACGAGGGCATCACCACCAAGGTTGTGACCTATGAACTGCGCGACTACGCGCAGGACATCATGAACAACATGCTCACCGGGTTCGCCAACCCGCGGCTGGAAGAGATGATCGAGGCCGTCACCTCGGCCGACGGCCTGATCGCCGTCACCCCGATCTTCACCACCAGCTACAGCGGACTGTTCAAGACCTTCTTCGACGTGATCGACAACCGCAGCCTCACCGACCAGCCCGTGCTGATCGGCGCGACCGCGGGAACGCCGCGGCACTCGCTGGCCCTCGACTACGCGCTGCGACCGATGTTCACCTACCTGCACGCCGTGGTGGTGCCCACGTCGGTGTTCGCCGCGTCGGAGGACTGGGGCACCGGTGACGGCGGCCGCGTCGACAGCCGGGTGCAGACCCTGCCGGCCCGGATCGAGCGCGCGGCGGGGGAGCTCTCGGCCCTGGTCGTTCGCTCCGACCGCTCCACCCGCGTCCGGGACCCGTTCGAACTCCCCGCCGACTTCAACCCGGCCGGTATGTTCCCGCCCCGCTAACCCCGCTTTCGCGTGCTTGGGCGCTGATTGCGAGTCGCCCCCACCCCACCCCCGGGACTTTCGGCTCTGCCCGGCCGCGTGCGGCGGGCGGCAGACTGAAACGCAGTGCGCTGGAGAGAGTGCTTCCGCAGAGACGGAAGCCGTGACAACCGCGCAGACAGACAGGTTTTCCATGGTCGCCCTTCTCGACGGCACCGTTTTTCCGGATGCCCGCGCCGCGTTTTTCGCCGCCGGCCCCGACCCCCTCGAGGCTGCCGGCGTCCCGGCCGTCGACCTCGCCGTACGGATCGGCACCCTCACGCTGCGCACCCCGGTGATGCCCGCCTCCGGCTGCTTCGGCCCGGAACTCGGCGCGCTCATCCCGGTCGCCGAACTCGGCGCCACCGTCACCAAGACCGTCTTCGGCTCGGCCCGCGGCGGCAACCCCGTGCACCGGCTCACCGAGATCCCCGCCGGCATGGTCAACAGCGTCGGCATCCCCAGCCGCGGCCCGGCCGGTTATCTCGCCACGCTGCATCCGCGCTATGCGGCGCTGGCTGCGCCGACCATCATCAGCGTCGGCGGGCACCGCACCAGCGAGTACGCCCCGGTCGTCGCGGCGCTCGGCGAGCACGGCGACGCCTACGAACTCAACGTGTCCTGCCCCAACCTCGACCGCGACGGCACCGACATCGGCTCGGACCCGGCCGCCATCCGCGAGGTGGTGGCCGCCGTGCGGCTGGTCACCGACAAACCGATCATCGTGAAGGTGCCGGTCCTGGTCGCCTCCATCGCCGCCTGCGCCCGGGCGGCCGAAGAGGCCGGCGCCGACGCCGTCTGCGTGGCCAACTCGATCCCCGCGATGCCGCTGGATGCCGGCACCCGGCGGCCGATTCTCGGCAACGTCATCGGCGGGCTGTCCGGGCCGTCGATCAAACCGATCGTGCTGCGGCTGGTCTGGCTGGCGTCGCGGGCGGTGCAGATCCCGGTCATCGCCTGCGGGGGAGTCGGCTCCGTCGAGGACGCCCTCGACTACTTCTCGGTCGGGGCCAGCGCCGTGCAGGTGGGCACCGCGAGCTTCGCGCGGCCGTTCGCGGCGGTGGAAGTGGCGCGGGGGCTGCGGCAACGGTGTCTGGATGCCGGAGTCGGCAGCATCCGCGAATTGCTCGAGTTGGAGGCTGCCCTGTGAACCCGAACCTGTTCTCGGAACCCAGGCAGGCGACAGCCGAGTACACGGCAGGCCGGGCAGCGGCCGCGCGGCAGCGCGCGTTTGCCGAGGCGGATGCCGCGGCGCTCGACGGGCTCATCTCGGTGCGGCCGCGCTCGGCCGTGCCGCGCCCGCAGACCGTGTGGGACGACGCCGAAGTTCTCCTGCACGAACCGGTGGGGGAGCGCTACCGCCGCCTGGTCCTGGCCAGCGGCACCATCGCCGCCACCGCCCAGGCCGGCCAGTTCCTCATGGTGACGGTGCCGCCCCACGGCGGCGACACGATTCTGCTGCCCCGGCCGATGGCCATCCACCGCCGCCGGCCCTCGATCACCGCACGACCCACAACCGCGGACCGGTCGGCGACCGTTGCCACGCCCGGCACCATCGAGCTGATCTACGGCGTGGTCGGCCGCGGCACCCGCGCCCTCGCCGCGGTTCCCGTCGGCGCCCGGCTGCAGGTCACCGGCCCGCTCGGCCGCGGCTTCGACTTCGCCCCAGGCACCCGGTCGGCCCTGCTGATCGGTCGGGGCGTCGGCATCTGCGGTGTGATGGGCGCCGCCGAGGACGCCGCGGCACTGGGCATCCGCGCCACCATGGTGCTCAGCGGACAGCGCCCCGACCAGCTGCTCGGCCGCAGCGACTGCGCCGAACTGGGCGTGCGCACGATCGAAGTCACCGACGACGACGGTTCGAGCGACCTGACCATGCTGGCGACCCGGTTGCGCGCCGAGTTCGACGGCGCCACCCCCGAGACCACCCCGCCCGACGTGGTCATGGTCTGCGGCGCCGGCGTGCTCGCACGGCTCGCCGCCGAGCTCGGCGCGCACTGGGGTGTGCCCGTGCAGGCGTCTCTCGAGGCGCACATGGCCTGCGGGCTGGGCTACTGCCACGGCTGCGCCGCCCCGGTGCAAACCGACCCCAGCGTGGAAGGGCCGCTGGTCTGCGCCGACGGACCGGTCTTCGACGCCGTTCTCCCTATCGTTTAACCCCTGTTCTGCTAGGCTTGGTCAGGTAGTTCTTCGGATCTACCGGCAATACCCGGAGCAGACTGGCAGGACGCTGGTCCTCGGTGGTGGTTTCCCAACGCGACAGTGCGAGTGCACAGTGCCGTTGGTGAATTTCTACTGGTGGCCAGCAACGTCAGCGCCCAACACATGTTCGGCAGCTTGTCCTGCCTGTTCCTGCTCCGATGTCCCACTCGCGCGCCACACGGGCAAACGAGTCTAAACAAAGGAGAGAACCCCCATATGGAGGGTCCAGAAATCACGTTCGCCGAAACCGTTATTGACAACGGCAAG
>Ga0247803_1000155_pt1 | contig 41278 bp, 38 predicted proteins | sample UWRJL014104B1_FD_180928 | JGI IMG/M metagenome (GOLD analysis project Ga0247803, IMG submission 180928) | Plant litter microbial communities from Arlington Agricultural Research Station in Wisconsin, United States - UWRJ-L014-104B-1 | ecosystem: Environmental > Terrestrial > Plant litter >... | reverse complement strand
GGATCGATCGCGATCTCGCCAGCCAGGTCTGTCAGGTCGGGAGTCACTCAACGAGACTATCGAGATCCATGCCGATATCCTTGCTGAATGGCCGTTCGACCGATTGTAATTTCAGGAGATCCCGTCCTGCACTCCCCCGCCGCGCCCGTCGTCGAATTCGACGACGATCTGCGCACGCTGGTGCAGGACATGTTCGAGACGATGGATGCCGCTCCCGGTGTCGGTCTCGCCGGACCCCAGGTGGGCGTCGGGCTGCGGCTCTTCACCTTCAGTTATCTCGATGACGATGAGATCGAGACCAGGGGCGTCGCGATCAATCCCGAGCTGTGGATCACGCCGGTTCCCGCCGGCGAGGCAGACGAGGACGAGGACGTCGAGGGGTGCCTGTCATTCCCCGGCGAACGGTTCCCGCTGCAGCGTGCCGGCTCGGCCGTGTTGCGTGCCGTCGACCTCGATCAGAGGCCCTTCGAGATCCGGGCGGACGGTTGGCTGGCTCGCATCTTCCAGCACGAGTTCGACCACCTGGACGGCACCCTGTACGTGGACCGGCTCGAGCACTTCTACGGCAAGATCGCCGCCAAGGTGAGCCGGAAGCGCGGCTGGGGTGTGCCCGGTCTGAGCTGGCTGCCCGGCGTGGACGACCTCGAGGGCTGACCCGGGGGTTCAGCGGGACAGGTTGACTCCGTGCACCCCGTTGTGGAAGCGCAGTGAGGGGAAAACGGCCGAGACCGAGAACCCGACTCCCGGCACCGTGCCGGCATTGAAGATGCCGCCGAAGAGCTGGGCGCGTTCGCGCATCTGGGTGATCCCGGCGCCGGAGATGCTCTCGCTCAGCGCCCGGAGGTCGTCGTCGATCGTGTAGGCGGTCTTGGCGGCGAAATCCGTGGCCGAGGCGCTCTCCCGCTTGGCCGCGGCCCTGATGCCGTCGTCGTCGATCAGCAGCTGCAGGCCGTCCTGGGTCCAGGTGAACGACACGCGCGCTTCGGTGCCGGCACCGCCGTGCTTGAGAGCATTCGCGAGGGCGCTCTGCAGGATGCGGTAGATGGCCAGTTCGGCGCCGGGCTTGAGCGGGAATCGGTCGCCGGATTCGGTGAAGCTGACGGCCAGGCCGGCGTCGCGCATCACGCCGAAGAGATTGCGGGCCGACTGCAGGCCGGGGGCCATGGTGGCGATCGCCTCGCCCTCCCTGGCGATGGTCAGGACCCGGCGCAGGTCGGCGAGTGTGACCCGGCCGTCCTCGACCAGTGCGGTGGCCGCGCGCACCGCGGTGGACGGATCGCTCTGGGCCGCGTACCGAGCCCCCTCGGCCCTGGTGATCAGGCGGGCCAGGGACAGCACGGCGATGTCCTGCAGTTCGCGGATGATCGCGAGGCGCCCGTGCTGCTCGGCCAGGGAGAGTTCGAGGTCGATGCGCACACGTTCGGCTGCAGACCTGGCGAAACGGTGCCGGCGCTGCCGCGCGACGGCCAGCAGCCAGAGCACGAGCAGTGCCGCGGACAGCACGGCCAGTACGACGCTGAGAGTCTGCCAGGGATCCACAACCGCCACCTTTCGCATCTTTCGGGATCAGACTAGCGGCCTGAGCGGTCAGACCGGACCCGGACACAAAAAAGGCCACCGGGGGTGGAGCCCCTAGTGGCCTTTTCGCTCCCCGACTTGGACTCGAACCAAGAACCTGCGCATTAACAGTGCGCTGCTCTGCCAATTGAGCTATCGAGGAATGCGTGCTCAGCGAGAGTTTCCTTCGCTTGAACAGCGTAGCTACTTTACCAAAAGTTCGCCGTGCACCAAATCCGAGGGCAGTCTCAGTACCCCGCAACGGGGTCGACAACCCCGACGAAGGGCCCATTTCCCAGTAAAGCCGCCACATTGAGCCGAATTCGCTCGGCGAGAAGCGGCGCGGTCATCTCGGGCGTGTCGGCCATATGCGGGGTGATGAGGCACCGCGGCTCGCTCCAGAGGGGATGGGCGTCCGGCAGCGGTTCCGGGTCGGTGACGTCCAGGGCAGCTCCCGCGATCGTTCCAGCGGCCAGCGCGGCCACGAGGGCGTCGGTGTCGATGAGCGGGCCCCTCGCGATGTTGACCAGGTGCGCCGTCGGGGCCATCAGGGCGAGCTGCGCGGCGCCGAGCAGGTGCCGGGTGTCCCCGGTCAGCGCGGCGGCGACCACCACGATGTCGGCCTGAGGCAGCTCGGCGTCGAGTTGCCCCACCGGCACCGTGCGGGCGGCTCCCGGCACCGGCGCCGGACTGCGGCGCACGACGACGATGTGGGTGCCGAACGGTTCGAGCAGCCGGATCAGCTCGCGGGCGATACCGCCGGCCCCGATGATCAGCACCGTGCGGCCGTAGAGGGATGCTCCGGACGGCACCGCATTCCAGGACAGTGCCCTGGCCCGTTCGGGGAGCACCCGCAGCGACGCGAGGATCAGTGCCAGAGCGTGTTCGGCAACGGGTTGGGCATAGGCGCCCTTGGCGCTGGTCACGAGCAGGTCGTCCCGCCGGTGCCTGGCGAGGATCGCTGCGAACGCGTCGACGCCCGCCCAGGGCAGCTGGACCCAGCCGATCTGGGGGTTCGTCGCCAGGATCCGGTCGAGCTCGGCGGCCCGGGCGTATGACAGCCAGATCAGTCCCCTGGTCTGTGGTGACAGCGGCGCGACGACTCCCCCGGCCGTTCCGACGGCCTCGGCGAAGAGGGTGTTCTCGGTGGGCAGGATGGCCACGGCGCCGGGCTCCGGTCGCCAGGCACCGGTGCGGTCGGGCTCGTCCGGAACGACGGCGCGGTGCTGACCGGTCATGCCTCTGTGCTCCGGTCGGCGTCCGCGCCGGCCTCCGGGCCGGCGGGCAACGGACGGGCGGCGGCGGCAGGCGCATCCGCTGCCTGGCTGCCGAGGGTCAGCGCCGAGGCGAGTTCGACGACGTACGGGTGCCAGGGGTTGTCGAAGACCTCGTCGATGGTGCCCAAGCCGACCAGCACACCCTGGTGCATGACCCCGATCCGGTCGGCGACCCGCCGGAGCACGCTGAGGTCGTTGCTGATCAGGACCGCCGAGAACGCCCGTTCACGCTGCAGCTCGCCGATGAGGTCGATGACATCGTCGCGGACCAGGGCGTCAACGCCCGCGGTGGGTTCGTCGGCGATGAGCAGCGACGGTCCGAAGACCAGCGCCTTGGCCAGCGCCACCCGCTGGCGTTGGCCGCTGCTGAGTTCGTAGGGGTAGCTGCCCAGCACCGACAGCGGCAGGCGGACGGCGTCGATCATGGTCGCGACGAGGGTCTCGAGCTTGGCCTTGTCGTAACGGCGGTCTCGTTCGAGAACGGGTTCGGCAACGATATCGGCCACGGTCAGGCTCGCGGGCAGCGTGCTCGCGGCATCCTGGGCCAGCATCCCGACGCCGAAGGTGAGCCTGGCCAGCTTGCGGCGACCGATGCGCCGCATCGGGTAGCCCAGCACCGTTGCCTCGCCGCCGGTGATCTGCGCGCGCACCTCGCCGTGGCCGGCCCCGGAGTCGGCGCCGGAGAGCACCCGGGCGATCGTGCTCTTGCCCGACCCGCTCTCGCCGAGCAGCCCGAGGACCTCTCCCCTGCCCAGCGTCAACGTCAATCCGCGCACCGCCACGAAGGCGGAACTGGCGCCATGGGCCGCGTATTCGACGGTCAAGTCACTGGCAACGATCGGATACGGATCTGCTTCGACGCGTCTCATACGTTCAATACTGCCGCACGAAGCCCTCAGAGTCCTCTTCGGCTACCCCGCCGCACGCAGCCGCCGGAGTTCTTCCCTGCGCTTGGCCTGGGCCGCCGGATCGGGCACCGGCAGGGACGCGAGGAGGCGTTGGGTGTACGGATCGCGCGGGGCGCCGAGCACCTCCGCGCCGGTTCCCTCCTCGACCAGGTGACCGTGGTACAGCACGGCGATCCGGTCGGCGAGGATGTCGACGACGGCGAGGTCGTGGCTGATGAACAGGGCGGCGAAGCCGAATTCGCGTTGCAGCTCGGCGAAGAGCTCAAGCACCCTGGCCTGTACCGACACGTCGAGGGCCGAGGTGGGCTCGTCCGCGATCAGCAGCGCCGGTTCCAGCGCAAGGGCCCTGGCCAGACTGGCTCGCTGGCGCTGCCCTCCGCTGAGCTCGTGCGGGAAACGGTCGCCGAAGGCCCGCGGCAGCTGCACGGCCTCGAGCAGCTCGTCGACCCGCGCTCGCGCGGCCCGGGGGCTGGAGGCGCGCCCGTGCACCACGAGGGGTTCCGCGACACAGTCCGCGATCGTCAGCAACGGGTTGAAGCTGGAGGCCGGGTCCTGGAACACGAAGCCGATGTCGCTGCGCAGGTGCTTGAACCGGCGTTCCTTGAATCCGTTCATCTCGTGGCCGAGCACGCTCAGTGAGCCGTCGGTGACCCGGGTGAGGCCGGCGATGGCCCGCCCGATGGTGGTCTTGCCCGAGCCGCTCTCCCCCACCAGTCCAAGGACCTCGCCGGGGCGGATTGAGAAGCTGACGCCGTCAACGGCCACGAAGCCCGGCCGGCCGAGCCGGCCGGGATACTGGATCCGCAGGTTGTCCGCAACGACGACGGGGGTCTGTGCGGCCCACTCGGGAGCGCGGGCCTCGGCGCGCGCGGCGGCCCTGACGACGCCCTGGCCGACGTACGGCACCGCGGCGAGCAGCCTCTGGGTGTAGGGATCCTGGGGTGAGGTGAACAGGGTCTGCGCGTCGGCCTCCTCGACGACCTTGCCCTGGTACATCACCGCGACCCGGTCGGCGAGGTCGGCGACAACACCCATGTTGTGGGTGATCAGGACGATCGCGGTCCCGAACTCGTCCCGGCAGCGGCGGAGCAGGTCGAGGATCTCCGCCTGCACCGTGACGTCGAGAGCCGTGGTGGGCTCGTCCGCGACGATCAGGCCCGGTTCGAGCACCAGTGCCATCGCGATCACCACGCGCTGTTTCTGGCCGCCGGAGAACTGGTGGGGGTAGTAATTCACCCGCACCTCGGGGTCGGGGATGCCGACCCGGCCGAGAACCTCGATGGCCTTCTTCTTGGCGTCGGCGCGGCTCACGGTGCCGTGGGCCCTGATGCCCTCCATGATCTGCCAGCCCACCGTGTAGACCGGGTTCAGCGCCGTGGACGGTTCCTGGAAGACCATGGACACGTCGGTGCCGCGCACCTGGCGCAGACGTTGCCGGCTCAGCGCGATGACGTTGTTCTCGCTGGTCCCGTCCCGGCTGGTCAGGATGACGGCGCCCTCCGACATCGCCGTCTCCGGCAGCAGTCCGAGGATGGTCTTGGCCGTGACGGTCTTGCCGCTCCCGCTCTCGCCGACGATGGCGAGCACTTCGCCGCGGCGCACGCTGAGGCTGACCCCGTCGACGGCGCGCACGGCGCCGGCGTCGGTCGAGAAGGACACGCCGAGGTCGTTGATCCTGAGCACGGTCTGCTCGGACCGTTCGGTGCGGATATCGCTCATGAGGTGGCCTCGCCGTCGTTCGGGTGGATGGGGGCGCTCTCGAGCCCGTCAAGACCGCCGGGTCCGGCGGTCAGGGTGCCGCCGGGCACCACGGAGGTCTCGGCGACCAGGCCGGAGGAGGCGCCGACCGCACGGCGGCCGCGCAGCCTGGGGTCGGCCAGGTCGTTCAGGCTCTCCCCGACCAGGGTGATGCCCATCACCACCAGGACGATGGCCAGGCCGGGGTAGAGCGAGGTCCACCAGATTCCGCTGGACACGTCGGAGATCGCCTTGTTCAGGTCGAAGCCCCACTCGGAGGCGGCGGTCGGTTCGATACCGAAGCCGAGGAAGCCGAGGCCGGCGAGGGTGAGGATGGCCTCCGACGCGTTGAGGGTGAAGATCAGCGGCAGCGTGCGGGTGGCGTTGCGCAGCACGTGCCTGAGCATGATCCGGATGTTGCCTGATCCCAGCACCCGCGCGGACTCGACATACGCCTCGGACTTGATTCGCACCGTCTCGGCGCGGATCACCCTGAAGTACTGCGGGATGAACACCACGGTGATCGAGATGGCCGCCGCCATCACACCGCCGACGAGGTCGGATTTTCCGCCGGAGATCACGATGGACATCACGATGGCCAGCAGCAGCGACGGGAATGCGTAGACGGCGTCGCAGACGACCACGAGCACGCGGTCGAGCCAGCCGCCGAAGTATCCGGACACCAGGCCGAGGAACACGCCGGCGAAGATCGACAGCAGCACGGCGACGACGATCACGAACAGCGCCGTCTGGGCGCCCCAGAGCACCCTGGAGAGCACGTCGTAGCCACCGACGGTGGTGCCGAACAGATGCGTGCCGCTGGGCGGCTGCTGCGCGCCGAAGACCCCGTCGGGGCCCCGGAGCTGGCTGTAGCCGTACGGAGCGACCAGGGGCGCGAGGATGGCGGTGAGGACGAACACGGTGGTGATGACCAGGCCGGCCACGAGCATGCCGCGCTGCAGGCCGACGCTCTGGTGCAGCTGGTGGACGATGGGCAGGCGGGCGAGGCGGTTGGGCCCCCGGGAATCGATCCGGGACATGGTCAGTACCGCACTCTCGGGTCGATCAGCGCGGCGATGATATCCACGATGAAGTTGGACAGGGCGACGATGACCGCGAGGAGGGCGACGATGCCCTGCACGGCGACGAAGTCGCGGGCCTGGAGGAATTCGGAGAGCATGAAGCCCAGCCCCTTCCACTCGAAGGTGGTCTCGGTCAGCACGGCGCCACCGAGGAGCAGGGCGATCTGCAGGCCGATCACCGTGATGATCGGGATCAGCGCGGGCCGGTAGGCGTGCTTGCGGACGAGCCTGAACTCGCTGACACCGCGGGACCGGGCCGCGTCGACGTAGTCGGTTCCCAGGGTGCCGATCACGTTGGTGCGGACCAGGCGCAGGAAGACTCCGGCGGTCAGCAGGCCGAGCGCGACGGCGGGGAGCACGGCGTGGGCCAGGACGTCGGTCAGGACCGCGGGGTTTCCGGTCTGGATGGCGTCGATCGTGTAAAAACCGGTCTTACCCGGCAGGAGCTGCATCTGCAGCTCCGAGCTCGTGGAGGCGCGGCCGGCGACCGGCAGCACCTTCAGCCAGACGGCGAAGATGAGCTTGAACAGCAGGCCGGAGAAGAACACCGGGGTGGCGTAGCAGAGGATCGCGAAGATGCGCAGCGAGGCGTCCGGCGACTTGTCGCGCCAGTAGGCGGCGACCATGCCCAGCGGGATGCCGACGATGAACGCCACCAGCAGGGAGTAGAAGGCCAGCTCGGCGGTGGCGGCGCCGTAGGTGATGAGCACCTCGGAGACCGGCCGGTTGGTGCTGATGGTGGTGCCGAAGTTGCCGGTGAAGATCTGGCCGAGGTATTCGACGTACTGCACCAGGATGGGCCGGTCGTAACCGGCCGCGGCCACCCGTTCGGCGAGTTGGTCGGCGCTGAGCCGGCCGCCGAGGGCCGCCGTGATCGGGTCGCCCGTCGTGCGCATCAGCCAGAACACCATGGAGACCAGGATGAAGATGGTGGGGAAGATCAGCAGGAAGCGGATCACGATGTAGCGGACGATGCCGCCGCCGGCCCGTTTCTTCTTCGGTGCCGTGGTGGCGGGTGGCCGCCCGGCCGCCGGTGCCGCTGGTGTAGTCGCTACAGTCGTCATTCCTACCTCACTCGTGCAAAACGAAAGACGGGAGCGCTCAGCGAGTAGTCGCCTGAACGCTCCCGTCGTCTAGCTAGGTGAAACCTGTGAGCCTAGCCCTTGGCCAGGGCCGCGTACCGGAACTTGAACGACGCGTCGAGCGTGTCGCTGGCACCGGTGACCGTTGTGCCGGTCACGGCGACCTGGGCGCCCTGCAGCAGGGGCACGGTCGACAGCTGGGCTGCGACCTTGTCCTGGATCTCCTCGAGGAGCGCGGTGCGCGCGGCGGGATCCACGGTCACGGCCTGCTGGAGGATCAGGTCGTTGACCTCCTGGTCGACGTAGTGGTTCTTGAGGAAGTTCTCCGTGAGGAAGAACGGGGTCAGGTAGTTGTCGGCGTCGGAGTAGTCCGGGAACCAGCCGAGCTGGTACGCGGGGTACACGTCGCTGGAACGGTCCTTGGAGTACTGCACCCACTCGGTGGTCTGCAGGTTCACCGTGAACAGTCCGCTCGACTCCAGCTGGTCCTTGATCAGCGCGTACTCGTCGCCTGAGGAGGGACCGTAGTGGTCGTTGCTGTACTGCAGGTTGAGTTCGACGGGCTCGGTGATGCCGGCGGCCGTGAGGGTCGCCGTGGCCTTGTCGACATCCGGAGCACCGTTGCCGTCGCCGTACAGGCTCTTGAGGGACTCGGTCGCGCCGGTCAGGCCGGCCGGGACGTAGGAGTACAGCGGGGTGTATGTGCCCTTGTAGACCTGGTCGGCGATCTCTTCGCGGTCGACGAGGTCGGCAACGGCCTGGCGCACGGCGAGGGACTTGGCCGGGTCGGCGTCGGCGGTCGTTGCACCGAACGGCTGGGTGTCGAAGTTGAAGGTGATGTAGCGGATCTCGCCGCCGGGTCCGTCGACGACATTGACGTTGTCGTTGCCGCGGAGGTCTTCGATGTCCGTGGCGGACAGGCTGCGGAAGGCCACATCGATGCCACCCTCCTGCACCTCGAGCTTGAGGTTGGAGGAGTCGGCGAAGTACTTCACGTTCACAACGTCGGTCTTGGCCGGTCCGAGCAGACCTGCGTAGTCCGGGTTGGCCTTGTAGCCGATCAGGTTGTTGAAGTCGTAGCTGGTGATCACGTACTGGCCGGCGAAGGCGTTGGCCTTGACGATGTCGTCGTCGCTGGTCAGTTCGGTCGCCGAGAAGGATTCCTCGTCGACGATCGGGCCGGCGGGGCTGGACAGGATCTGCGGGAAGATCTGGTCGTCGGGGGCGATCAGGTTGAACACGACGGTGGTGTCGTCGGGGGTGTCGACGCTCTCCAGGTTGTAGAGCAGCGAGGAGGGACCGTTGTCGGCGGCGATGGCCAGCTGGCGGTCGAAGGAGAATTTGACGTCGGAGGAGGTCAGTTCGTTGCCGTTGGCCCAGACCAGGTCGGGCTTGAGGGTCACCGTGTAATGCGTCGGCGCGGTGAACTCGGCGGAGGCCGCGATGTCCGGCTCCACGTCGGGGCTGCCGTACGGGGTGTTCATGAGGAACGGGAAGACCTGGTTCTGCACGGCGAAGGAGCCGTTGTCGTACGAGCCGGCGGGGTCGAGGGTGGTGACCTTGTCGGTGGTGCCGATGGTGAGCGGGGCTGAGCCGGTGTCCTCTGCCGGGGTGGCTGAGCAGCCGGCGAGCACGAGTGCCGCGGCGGCGAGACCGGCGGTGACGCCGATGGCGCGGCCGCGCCTGGTGGGTTCAAAAGCCATAGTCGAATGCCTCTTCCTCAAGGTGTGTGGGTCTTGGTGAATCCGCGTATCTGCAGTCAGTCGCAGATATGCGTTGCTGTAAACCAAGAATTAGCACACAATGCGCGCCAGACGGCCATTACGCGATGCATCTTAATAGACCCGCAATATTCGAAGCAGGTCACTCGACGCGGAGGTTGCGCCGTTCAGCTTCGACCCGCACGAGCTCGCGCTGGATGGCGACGTACACCTCACGGTTGGTCGCATCCGCCCGTTGCAGGCGGCCGAGCAGTTCGGCTTTCTGGCGCAGCAGGTCCTTTTCGATCAGCACAATGGTGATGTCGCGGACGTACCGGGTCACCTCGCGCTCGGTGCGTTCGGGCAGCGGGGCCATCGCCAGTTCGGTGACCAGGTTCGCCAGCGGCGCCGGGGTCTCCGCGACGACCCGCTCCAGCCAGTCCGGCGCGGCGGCGTGCGCCAGGGCCGCCGCCAGGGCATCCCTGACCACGGCGAGGGTGGAGTTGGTCATACCGGTGGACACGGCGCGTTGCACCAGGTCGAGCCCCACCAGGGTCGGGTGCTGCAGCATCGCCATCAGCGCGTCGCGTTCGATCCGGGTGACCGGGTCTGCGGGCAGGTCGGCGAGGGCGAAGAGCCGTTCTCGAGGGGCAGGTGCCGGCTCCCCCGCCCGTCGGGGTTCCTCGGCCGGCGCGGTGCGGGACCTCGCCTGGGCCTGGCTGACGGCGCGGGACACCTCGCCGAGGTCGATGCCGAGCATCCGGGAGAGCTCGTGGGTGTAGCCCGGCCGGAGGGACGGGTCGCGGATATCGCTGACCACCGGGGCGGCCGCGCGCAACGCGGAGACCCGTCCCTCGACGGTGTCCAGGTTGTACTGGGCCAGGAGCTGGCGGATCATGAACTCGAACATGGGCTTCTTGGAGTCGACCAGACGGCGCACCGCGTCGTCGCCGCGGTGCAGGCGCAGGTCGCAGGGGTCGAGCCCCTCGGGGGCGACGGCCACGAAGGTCTGGGCGCTGAAGCGTTGTTCCTCGGCGAAGGCGCGCACGGCGGCCTTCTGGCCTGCGGCATCGGGGTCGAAGGTGAAGACGACCTCGCCGACACCGCTGTCGTCGCCGAGCACCCGGCGCAGCACCTTGATGTGGTCGACACCGAAGGAGGTGCCGCAGGTGGCGACGGCCGTGGTCACCCCGGCGAGGTGGCAGGCCATCACGTCGGTGTATCCCTCGACGACGACGACCTGGTGGCCGCGCGAGATGTCCCGTTTGGCCAGGTCGAGTCCGTAGAGCACCTGGGCCTTGTGGTAGATCGGGGTTTCGGGGGTGTTCAGGTACTTGGGGCCCTTGTCGTCGTCGAGCAGTTTGCGCGCGCCGAAGCCGATGGTCTGCCCGGTGATGTCGCGGATGGGCCAGACCAGCCGGCCGCGGAACCTGTCGTAGACCCCGCTGGAACCCTCCCGGCTCGAGACGAGGCCGGCGAGCGTGAGTTCCTCGGTGGAGAAGCCCTTGCCGCGCAGGTGATTGGTCAGTTCGTCCCAGCTCTTCGGGGCGAATCCGACACCGAAACGGGCAGCGGCCTGGGCGTCGAAACCGCGTTCGCCGAGGAAGGTGCGGCCGACCTGGGCTCCCGGGCTGCCGAGCTTGTCCACGAAGAAGTCCGCTGCGGCCTGGTTGGCCGCATACAGCCGGGCCCGGTTGGTGTGATCGGGGGCGCCGCCCTCCCCGCCCTCGTAGTGCAGTTCCATGCCGGCGCGACCGGCCAGGCGTTCGACGGCCTCGCTGAAGCTGACGTGGTCCATCTTCTGCAGGAACGAATAGACGTCGCCGCTCTCTCCGCAGCCGAAACAGTGATAAAAACCGACCTGCGGGCGCACGTGGAAGCTCGGGCTACGCTCGTCGTGGAACGGGCACAGTCCCTTCATCGAGCCGACACCGGCCGATTTGAGGGTCACGTAATCGCTGATGATGTCGGCGATGTTCGTGCGGGCCTTGACCTCTTCGATATCACCCTGCCGAATCAGGCCTGCCATGGCTCCAACCTCACCTCCCTGGTGAGGTGCAGCCGGCGATGCAGGGCGATCGCGCTCTGGTCGGTGAGGCTGGCCACCTGGTCGACGATCACCCGCTTCCGCGCGGCGTCGTCCTGGGCCGCGGCCCAGTCTTCCCGGAAGCCGGGATCGAGGTGCTCGTCCCCGGTGTCCAGCAGGGTGTCGGCCAGGTAGGTGAGGGTTTCGCGCTGCTCGACGTAGAGCGGCTGGCGCACGTGGGTGGACATCACGAACGCGGCGACGATGCCCTTGAGCACGCCGATCTCGGCCTGCACCTCACGGGGCACGACGACGTGGGCGGAGAAGCGGATGAGGTGGCTGTCGGGGTAGGCCGCCCGGGTGGCGGAGACCGCCGCACCGCTGAACCGGCCGATGAGCTGGCTGGTCAGGTTCTTCAGCCGGCCCTGATCGCGCCGGCCGGCGTCCCAGCCGCGCACCCACACGTCGAGGGCGTCGAGCCTGTCGAACGCGGCGGTGAGCTCGTCGTGGCTGAACTGCCCGCCGGTCCACTCGTACATCGAGGTGACCAGCGCGGCGTGTTCGCTGCGGCTGCTGAGCAGTTCAACGTCGAGGTAGCCGCCAACGACGGCGTCCTCGAAATCGTGCACGGAGTACGCGATGTCGTCGGAGAGGTCCATCACCTGGGCCTCGACGCAGAGCTGGCGGGTGGGCGCACCGTCCCGCAACCACTCGAAGGCGGCGCGGTCGTCCTCGTAGAAACCGAACTTGGCCCGGCCGCTCGGGTCGGCGACGGAGGAGTCTGCCGCCCACGGGTACTTGCAGCTGGCGTCCAGGCTGGCGCGGGTGAGGTTCAGCCCGAAGCTGGCACCGTTGTCACCGAAGACCTTGGGTTCGAGCCGGCTGAGCAGCCGCAGGGTCTGCGCGTTCCCTTCGAAGCCGCCGATGTCGGCGGCCCAGGTGTTGAGGGCTTTTTCGCCGTTGTGGCCGAAGGGCGGATGACCGATGTCGTGGGCGAGGCAGGCGGTGTCGACGATGTCGGGGTCCAGTGCCAGGCGGAGCGCCAGTTCCCGGCCGATCTGGGCGACCTCGAGCGAGTGGGTGAGCCGGTTCCGGGCGAAGTCCAGGCCGGCGGCGGGGCTGAGCACCTGGGTCTTCGCTGCGAGGCGGCGCAGGGCGCTGGAGTGCAGCAGCCTGGCCCGGTCGCGGGCGAAATCGCTGCGGCTCGAGTCGTGTTCCTCCGGACGGAAGCGTGCTTCGTCGTGGGTGCTGTAGCCGGTCTGATTAACCACCGCTGGTGTCCCCTTCGCCCTCGGTGAGGTTGCTGCGCTCTGCGCCGATGATGTTGCGTGAGTCGAGCCAGCGTTCGGGCAGCGCCGTCTTCTTGGGGCTGCCGGCGCGGCCGCGCTGGCCCTCAGCGCCGATGCCGGGATAGGGCTGGTCGGGGTCCATGGTCGCGAGAAGTTCGTCGAGCTGCTCGAGCGACACGACGGAGGCGAGACTGGCGCGGAGGTCGCCGCCGACGGGGTAACCCTTGAAGTACCAGGCCACGTGCTTGCGCACGTCGCGGCAGGCGCGTTCTTCGCTGTCGAAGAACTCGGTGAGAAGTTCGGCGTGCCGGCGGAACGCATCCGCGACCTGGCCGAGGGTGGGTTCGGCCTTGAGCACGTCACCGCGGAAGGCGGCGGCGAGGTCGCCGAACAGCCACGGGCGGCCGAGGCAGCCGCGGCCGACCACGACGCCGTCGCAGCCGGTCTCGTCGACCATGCGCAGCGCGTCCGCGGCGGACCAGATATCGCCGTTGCCGAGCACCGGAACGCTCGTGATGGTGTTCTTGAGGGTGGCGATGGCCGCCCAGTCGGCGTGGCCGGAGTAGTAGTCGGCGGCGGTGCGGGCGTGCAGCGCGATCGCGGCGACGCCGGCGCCCTCTGCGACCCGGCCGGCCTCGAGGTAGGTGAGGTGGTCGGCGTCGATGCCCTTGCGCATCTTGACCGTGAGCGGGATCGAGCCGGCCGCGGTGACGGCGGCTTCGACGATTTCGCGGAACAGGGTGATCTTCCACGGCAGGGCCGCTCCGCCGCCCTTGCGGGTGACCTTGGGCACCGGGCAGCCGAAGTTCAGGTCGATGTGGTCGGCGCGGTCCTCCGCGACGAGCATGGTGACGGCCTCGGACACGGTCTTCGGGTCGACGCCGTACAGCTGGATGGAGCGGGTCTTCTCGCTCTCGTGGTGCGTGATCAGGCGCATCGACTCCGGGGTGCGCTCGACGAGCGCGCGGGAGGTGATCATCTCGCTGACGTAAAGGCCGGCGCCGTATTCGCGGCAGAGCCGGCGGAAGGCGGTGTTGGTGATGCCGGCCATGGGCGCGAGCACCACCGGCACGTCGAGCTCGATGTCGCCGATTCGAAGCGGGGACATCAGATTCTGCGTGGGAGTCGAAGTGTTCATCTTGTCCAATTCTCCCAGACCCGGCTGTGTCCGGACGCCACGCCCGGCCGTCGGTGGAAAACCGCGGGCCGGGCGTCGATCAAGCGGAGGGGCTGCTAGATGCCGCAGGAACCGCCGCCGCAGCATCCGCCGGCCGTGTCGTCCTGCTCGAGCAGCTGGATGATCGGGCGGGGGGCGGTGGGCGCGGAGGTGCCGGCGCCGGTGGTGTTCTCGCTCATACGTGGGTCTCCTCGGTGGTGCTGGTGCTCTCGGCGGTTCGTTCGCCCTGCACCTGGCGGAGGGCTTGCGCAAAGGTATCAGGGTCCTGGGCGCCGGAGATGCCGTATTTTCCGTCGATCACGAAGAAGGGCACCCCCTGGATGCCGTATTCGGAGGCCTGGGCGACGTCGGCCTTGACGGCGGCGAGGTACTCGTTCTCGGTCAGGGAACGCACCACGTCGGCGCGGTCCAGGCCCACGGTGGCGGCCAGGTCGGCGAGGTCTTCGATGCGGCCGACGTGGCCGCCGTCGACGAAGTAGGCCTTGAGCAGGGTCTCTTTCATCTCAAGCTGCAGGCCGTGCGCCTTGGCGTAGTGCAACAGCTCGTGCGCCTTGATGGTGTTGGTCTGGTGCACGGAGTCGTAGTCATAGTGCAGGCCGACGCTCTCGGCGATGCCGGTGACCCGTTCGAGCATCTCGAGCACCTGCGGCACGGGGATGCCCTTGCGCTCGCTGAGGTAGTCCACCGGACTGCCCGCGAAGTCGACGGGGGTGTCCGGGGCGAGTTCGAAGGAGTGGTACTCCACCTCGACGTCGTCACCGAAGGCGGCAACGCCGGCCTCGAACTTGCGTTTGCCGATGTAGCACCAGGGGCACTGCACGTCGGACCAGATGTCTACTTTGATGGTTTCGCTCACGAGGAGGCTAACTCGAGCGGGCCCTCCAGTTATTCCCGCTCAGGCTGTCGGCGTGTCCACGGCGCCGCCGTATCGGCGGTTCCTGGCGGCGTAGAGCTCGACGGCGTGCCACAGGTCGACGCGGGAGAAGTCCGGCCACAGGGTGTCCAGGAACACCATTTCGGCGTAGGCGCTCTGCCAGAGCAGGAAGTTGCTGGTGCGCTGCTCTCCCGAGCTGCGCACGAACAGGTCGACGTCGGGCAGGTCGGACGTGTACAGGTGCCGCTGGATGGACTTCTCGGTGATGCCGGACGGCTTCAGCCGGCCGGCGGCGACGTCTTCGGCCAGCGCCCGCACGGCATCCGCGATCTCGGTGCGGCCGCCGTAGTTGACACACATGGTCAGGGTGAGCACGTCGTTGCCGGCGGTGAGCTTCTCGGCGAACTGCAGCTCGTTGATCACGGAGGCCCACAGCTTGGGTTTCCGGCCCGCCCAGCGCACCCGAACGCCCCAGTCGTTGAGCTGGTCCCGGCGGCGGTGCAGCACGTCCCGGTTGAAGCCCATCAGGAAGCGCACCTCGTCGGGCGAGCGCTTCCAGTTCTCGGTGGAGAACGCGTAGACGCTGAGGTGTTTGACGCCGATCTGGATGGCGCCGGCGACGACGTCGAGCAGCGACGCCTCGCCGGCTTTGTGGCCCTCGACCCTGGAGAGTCCGCGGGCGTTGGCCCACCGGCCGTTGCCGTCCATGACCACCGCGACGTGCTCGGGAACCGCTTTGGCGGGCAGCGCCGGCGGGTAGAGCCCGGTCCAGTCCACCGGTTTGAACGGTACGGCGTCCTTGTGGGTGAACGGGCTGTTCGAGGAGGAACGGAAGGGGTTCGGCGTCATGGGCGCACGTGCTCCAGTGATCGAAGGCCGCGGCCGAGGTGCCACTGCGTGTATGCGGCGACAACCCCGGTGGCCTGGGCGTGGGTGGTGTCTGAGGCCCCGGCCGTGTACGCCCAGTCGCCGGTGAGCAGGGCGCTGAGCAGGGCGATGGTGTCGGGGTCGAGTCGGGGTGAGCCCGGGGCCGCGCAGTTGTCGCAGACGATGCCGCCGACCTGGGCGACGAACGCCGAGTGCGGCCCCGGCGCGCCGCAGCGCGCGCAGTCCGCGAAGCTGGGCGCCCAGCCGGCCATGGACAGGGAGCGCAGCAGGTAGGAGTTGAGGGTGGCGCCGGAGCCGTGCTCGTGCCTGGACAGTGACCGCAGAGCCCCGACCAGCAGCAGGTACTGCTGGAGCGACCCTTCGGATTCGGTGAGTTTGTCGGCGGTTTCGACCATGGCGCTGGCGGCGGTGTAGCTGCCGTAGTCGGCGGTGATGACAGCCCCGTAGGAGCCGATCGACTCGGCCTGATTGACGATGTCGAGGCTCCGGCCGATGTAGAGCTGCACGTCGACCACCATGAACGGTTCCAGCCTGGCACCGAATTTGGACGCCGTGCGGCGCACACCCTTGGCCACGGCGCGCACCTTGCCGTGCTGGCGGGTGAGCAGCGTGATGATCCGGTCGGCTTCACCCAGCTTGTGGGTGCGCAGCACGACGGCTTCATCACGATAAACAGGCACGGTCAATTCTCCCACCCCTTCGGCGGGATGCCGACGCCCGCGCCGGAGGAGTTGCCGACCGTGGTAGATATTGACGGTGCCCACTCCGCTCTTCGCCATTCCGCTCTGGATCGACCTCGTCGCCGTCGCCATCGGCGCGATCCAGGGGGCGATGTTCGCCGGCCGGTTCACCGACCGCCGGATGGACCTGTTGGGCATCTCGATCATCGGCATCACGGTGGGGCTTGGCGGTGGTCTGCTGCGCGACATCCTGCTCGGCGGGGTTCCGGCCGCGCTGCTGAGCAACTGGTACCTGCCCGTCGCCGCGGTATTCGCGCTGCTGGGGATGCTGCTGCAGAGCCTGTTCAACCGGCTCGGCGCCCTGATCATCACCCTGGACGCCGTGACGATCGGCCTGTTCGGTGTGATCGGCACCACCAAGGCCCTCGCCGCCGGCCTGCCGGAGATCCCCGCGCTGTTCGTCGGCGTGGTCTCGGCGGTGGGCGGTTCCGTGCTGCGGGACATGATGCTGAACGTGCCGATCGCCGTGATGCACGTCGGATCGTTGTATGCGGTCGCCGCGCTGGCGGGATGCGGGCTCCTGGTCACCCTGGTGGGGTTCGAGGTGCAGATCACCGTGGCGGCCATGATCTGCGTGATCGCGACCACGGTCATCAGGGTCCTCGCGGCCCGGTTCGGCTGGAGCCTGCCGCAGCAGCGGGCCATCGGCAGCTGGCCGCACTGGCGCAGGCGGGGGCCCATCCCGCCGTTGCGGGTCTGGCCGCGTCGGCGTCGGGTCGAGGCGGCCCAGGAGCCCACCCTCACCGGGGACCGTTGACCGAACCCTCATCGTTTTCTGAGGATTTATCATCCCGAGCGGTTTTGGCCTCGCCTTTCCCCGAATCTGGGGTCAGTATTGAGGCACAACCACGTCGCAGGGAGGTACTCCATGAAACGATTCGAGGGCACTGCGCCCGAGCTGTTGCCTGTCCTTTCCCGGGGCAAACACAAGTCCCCACGCAGCGGAGCGTGCTTCATGGAGTTCGCGTCGCATCTCTCCGGCGAAGCGTGGAGCGACCATCCGGCCTGCACCCACCCGGTTTTGGCATCGCTGGCGCGTATGGTCAACGACTGCACGTCCGATGACGCCAGAAGCCGCCTGATGATGCTGATCCCCTCCGTGATCGGACTGCGCGGCGACGACCAGCGCGTTCGACTCGTCGTGGCCCTCCGTGCCGCGACGGCCGGTCTGCCGGTGGTCAGCGCCGATCACCAGCGGGCCTTGGCCGTGGGCATCCTCAACTGTCAGCGCCACCTGGCGCGGGCGTCTGAGGGAGCCCCCATCGATGTGTCCGACCAGGTGCGGGCCGCGTTCGACAAGGCACCGCAGACCGAACGCTGGGCTCGGGAGTTCATGGGATCGGTCGGATCGTGGTCACGGACCAGGTTCACCGACCGCACGGCGGAGTCGATCATCCGCATCACGGTGCAGGGCATCGCCGAGGCGTGCATCCCCGACACCGATGAGCGGCTCTACGACCTGCTGTCGCAGGCGATCGACGACTGCACGGCGGTGCTGGGCAAGCCGGCCGGCGAGCCCGTGTCTGTGCCGCAACCGTTGACGCCGACCGAGGCGCGGCGGGCCATGCGGGTCTGATCAGACACAGCAGCGCAGACAGAACGGCACCGGCCAGACTCAGTCTGACCGGTGCCGTCGTCCTGCCGAACCGAACCGCTTAGACGGCGGCCAGTTCCCGGTCGCCGGATTCCGCACGGATGCCGCGGTTGACCGCCGACACCACGGCCTTCAGCGATGCCGTCGAGATGTCGGGGTCGATTCCGACGCCCCAGAACCGCTTGCCGTTGACGTCGAGTTCGACGTAGGCCGCGGCCGTGGCGTCCCCGCCGGCCGACATGGCGTGCTCCACGTAGTCGTAGAGGGTGATCGAGATGCCCCGGTCGGCCATGACGCCCAGGAACGCCGCGATCGGACCGTTTCCGGTTGCCGTGGCCGGCGCGACGGTGTCAGAGTCGCGCAGGTCGACGGTGAGGTCGACCGCCCCGGCCAGGTCGCTGGAGGTGCGGGTGGAGAACAACTCGAACCGGCCCCACTTCGCATCCGGGTTGGTGTGGATGGCGGGCAGGTACTCGTCGTTGAAGATGTCCCAGATCTGCTCGCTGGTGACTTCGCCGCCGTCGGCGTCGGTCTTGGCCTGCACCACACCGGAGAACTCGATCTGCAACTTGCGCGGCAGGTCGAGGTGGTGGTCGGTCTTGAGCAGGTAGGCGACCCCGCCCTTGCCCGACTGCGAGTTGACCCGGATGACGGCCTCGTAGCTGCGGCCGAGGTCCTTCGGGTCGATCGGCAGGTACGGCACCGCCCAGACGAGGTCGTCCACGCTCTGCCCGGTCTCGGCGGCTTCGGCGGCCATGGCCTCGAAGCCCTTTTTGATCGCGTCCTGGTGGGACCCGCTGAAGGCCGTGAAGACCAGGTCGCCCGCCCAGGGGCTGCGCTCGGGCACGGGCAGCTGGTTGCAGTACTCCGCGGTGCGCTTGACCTCGTCGATGTTGCCGAAGTCGATCTGCGGGTCGATGCCCTGGGTGAACAGGTTGATGCCCAGGGCGACGAGGTCGACGTTGCCGGTGCGCTCGCCGTTGCCGAAGAGGCAGCCCTCGATACGATCGGCGCCGGCCAGGTAGCCCAACTCCGCCGCCGCGATCGCGGTGCCGCGGTCGTTGTGCGGGTGCAGGGACAGGATCACGTTCTCGCGGTGCGCCAGGTGCCGGCTCATCCACTCGATCGAGTCGGCGTACACATTGGGCGTGGCCATCTCCACCGTCGCCGGCAGGTTGATGATGACCTTGCGGTCCGGGGTGGGCTCGAAGATCTCGATGACCTGGTTGGAGATCTCGACGGCGAATTCCAGTTCGGTGCCGGTGAAGCTCTCCGGCGAGTACTCGTAGTAGACGTCGGTGCCGGGAACCGTGGACTCCAGGGCGCGGCAGGTTCGGGCGCCGAACAGGGCCAGGTCGATGATGCCCTGCTTGTCTTCGCGGAACACGACCTCGCGCTGCAGCACACTGGTGGAGTTGTACAGGTGCACAATGGCCTGCTTGGCGCCGACGATGGACTCGTAGGTGCGGCGGATCAGGTGCTCGCGCGCCTGGGTGAGCACCTGGATGGTGACGTCGTCCGGGATGGCGCCGTCCTCGATGAGGCTGCGCACGAAGTCGAAGTCGGTCTGGCTCGCCGACGGGAAGCCGACCTCGATCTCCTTGTAGCCCATCCGCACCAGCAGGTCGAACATGATCCGCTTGCGTTCGGGGCTCATCGGGTCGATCAGTGCCTGGTTGCCGTCGCGCAGGTCCACCGCGCACCAGCGGGGCGCTTCGGTGATGCGGTTCGCCGGCCAGGTGCGATCCGGCAGGTCGACGCCGAACTGGTCCTGGTACGGACGGTACTTGTGCACCGGCATTGCCGATGCGGTCTGGTTGTTCTTCATGGTCTGTTTTCTCCTCGCGAGTGGTGGTCAGCCGACGACGAACTCCGCGACGAGTGAGGCCTCAGATTAGGACTCGTCGCGGCAGCTAAGGAGGAGCAGACCGAACAGCACAGAAAAAGGGTAGCACCGATTGGAGAAGAGTTCCTCAGCATCGGCTCAGCCGGCTGCCAGGGCAGCCACCGGCGCGACGGACACCGCGCGTCGGGCGGGCACGATGGTCGCCCCGATCGCCAGGATGGCGGTTCCGGCCAGGCAGAGCACCACCAGCAGCCACGGCACCGCCGGAGCCACCAATCCGATGTTCGCGACAGCGCCGAACAGCGACTGCGCGGCGGCCCAGCCGTAGACCACGCCGAGGACCAGGCCGAGGGCGACCGCGGCGACGGTCATCTGCAGGCTTTCGGCGAGGATCATGGTGCGCACCTGCCGGCCGGTGAAACCGAGCGCCCGGAGCAAGCCGATTTCCCTGGACCGCTGGAGCACGCTCAGGGCCAGGTTGTTCACCATGCCGACTGCGGCGATCAGGGCGCTGAAGCCCACCAGCACCGAGATCACCGCCAGGCTGATGCCGACCATCTCACTGATCGCCGCACGGACCGTCGGGTCCTCCATGGCGAGTTCCATCATCTTCTCGAAGGTGGCCCCGGCGACGGCGAACATGGTGATCAGCGTGACGCCGATGACCAGGCCGATGGTGGCCCTGGAGCTTCGCTCCGGATGTTGCTGGGCGTTGGCGGCCGCGAGCCTGGCCGGCGCGTTCGAGCCCAGGCCCCGGCCCACCAGGCGCAGGATGGGCGGCATGATCAGGTGCGAGCCGAGCACGAGCCCGCTGAAGGACAGCAGCCCGCCTACCAGGCCCAGCAGCACCCCGTACTCACTCACCTGGCCGACGATGACACCGCCGGTCAGGAACACGACCCCGGCGACGATCAGCAGCACGGCGATCACGTTGCGGGCGGGCCGGCGGATCGTCTCCTCGAGCGAGAGTTCCTGGGCGGCGCCGACGGCCTGCATCGGGCTGACCCTGAGCACCCGGCGGGAGCCCACCCAGGCGGCGCACCAGGTGGAGAGCACCACGACGGCCACCGGCAGCACCAGGAGTGGGTCGAGCAGGCTGTAGCGAAGATCGGGGATCGCCCCGGCGGCGACGGCGATCTGCACTCCCCCGGCCATCAGCAGCGTGCCCACTGCGGCGCCGATGACGGCCCCGGCGGCCCCGACGGCCAGGCCTTCCCTGGCCACTGCCCGGCGCTGGTCGCGGGCGCTCGATCCGATCAGGCGCATCAGGGCGATGGTGCGGGTGCGTCCGGCGATGATGGTCGCGACGGTGTTGGTGGTGACGATGGAGCTGACGTAGACGGCGATGGTGATGAACAGCACCGCGACGAGTGTCAGCGCCGACTTCACCGCACCGATGCTGCCAACGTCGTCGCCGCTGATCACCGTGGCGAGCACGCTGGTGACCTGGAGCAGCACCACACCGAAGGCGGATGCCAGGGCCGCCACAAGGAGGCTCGCGCCGCGGCCGGCCTGGCCGGCCGGGGTCATCCTGGTTGTCTGGCGGTCGCTCATGCGCGCTGCTCCATGCCGAGCATGATGCGGGAGATATCTTCGGCCGAGGACCGTTCCCGGTCTTCGACGAGGCGGCCGTCGGCGAGGAACAGGATTCGGTCGGCGTAGCTGGCCGCGATGGGATCGTGGGTGACCATGGCGATACTTTGGCCGTAGCCGGTGCTCGCGGCCTTGAGCAGGGCCAGCACCTCACGTCCGCTGCGGGAGTCCAGGTTGCCGGTGGGCTCGTCTGCGAAGACCAGTTCCGGCCGGGTGGCCAGGGCCCTGGCGATGGCGACGCGCTGCTGCTGCCCACCGGAGAGTTCGTGCGGACGGTGGGTGAGCCTGTCGGCCAGGCCGAGGGACTCGATGAGCTGTTCGATCCAGGCGCTCTCGGTGCTGCTCGGCTTCCGGCCGTCCAGCGCGAACGGCAGCAGGATGTTGCCGCGCACGTCGAGGGTGGGCACGAGGTTGAAGGCCTGGAAGATGAAGCCGACCCGGCGCCGGCGGAGAACGGTGAGGGCGGCGTCGCCCAGTGCGCTGATCTCGGTGTCGCCGAGCCAGGCCCGGCCGGCAGTGGCGGTGTCCAGCCCCGCCATGATGTGCATCAGGGTGGACTTGCCCGAGCCGCTCGGTCCCATGATGGCGGTGAACTGGCCGCGCCGGATGCCGATGGACACGTCATCGAGGGCCGTCACCGAGGTAGTGGCGGAGCCGTAGGTCTTCTGCAGGGAGGTGACTCTGGCCGCGAGGCCGAGTTCTGACGGTGAATTTTCCATGTTTCCACGGTACGAATCCGGCGCCGGCCGCCGCGTCGGGCGGTGGAGGTAGACCGCCGGACTTCCGGATGACTCCCGGCGGCCCGGGGTCATCCTCTGGGTACGGGAACGGCTGCTACGGGGTAAGGCTGCTACTGGGTGAGGCGGTGCTGGAAGGCGAAGACCACGAGCTGCACCCTGTCCCGCAGCGAGAGCTTGGCCAGGATGCGGCTGATGTGGGTCTTCACGGTGGCTTCGCTCAGGAACTCGCCCGCGGCGATCTCGGCGTTGCTCAGGCCGAGGGCGGCGAGGGCGAAGATCTCCCGTTCCCGGCTGGTCAGGGTGGTGAACGACACCGGCACTTCCTGCTCGGGCGCCGGGGCGTCGAAGTGGGCGAACAGCTCACGGGTGGCGGAGGCGGCGATGACGGCGCTGCCGGCGTGCACGGTGCGGATCGCGGCGAGCAGGAACTCCGGGTCTGCGTCCTTGAGCAGGAATCCACTCGCCCCGCCCCGAATGGCCCGGCTGGCGCTCTCGTCGAGTTCGAAGGTGGTGAGCACCACGATCCGGGGCGGGGTCACGCCGGCAGCGGCAGCCGCGGCGAGGATGGCAGTGGTGGCGTCGATGCCGTCCATCACGGGCATGCGAATGTCCATCAGGATCACGTCAGGGCGAACGGCCGCGGCCATGGTCACGCCGGCCGCGCCGTTGCCGGCCTCTCCGACGAATTCGAGGTCGGCCTGGGAGGAGACCAGCATCCGGATCCCGGCCCTGAAGAGGGCCTGATCGTCGACGAGGGCGACCCTGATCCGCGGGGCCTCCGAGAGGTGGACGTCACTCATCAGAGGTCTCCGTTGATCGTTGCGGGGGTGGTTGGTGCGGGAACGGACTCGGTCGGGCGGGGCGGGTGCAGCACGGCGCCGGCGGCGGGGCGTACCAGGGCGTTGGTGGTGATGGCCGGCAGCCGTGCGGCCACGATGAAGCGGCCACCGATGGGCTCGGCGGCCAGGGAGCCGCCCGCCAGGAGAGCCCGCTCACGCATCCCGGGCAGGCCGTGCCCGAGTTCGCCGGACGCGTCGGTGGCCGGGCTGGTGCGCACCGCGTTGTCTATCGTCACCGCAACCCATCCGTCCGTCCAGGCGAGGCTCAAATATACCGGCCGATGGGCATCACCGTGCCGGAGGGCGTTTGTGAGGGCCTCCTGCACGATCCGGTAGACGGCCAGCTGGGCACCGGAGCCGAGGGTGGTGGGCGTGCCCGTCGTGGTCCACTCGATGTCGAGCCCGGTGCTCTGCATTTGCGCGACCAGGCGGTCGAGGTCGGCGAGCACCGGTTGCGGCCCGTCGGCGGCGTCCTGGCGCAGCCGGGTGAGCAGGATGCGCACGTCGCCGAGAGCCTCCCTGGCCGTGGTCGAGATCGTCGTGAGCGCCTCGTCGACGGCCTCGGGGTTGGCAGCGCGGGCGTAGCGGGCACCGTCGGCCTGGGCGATCACCACGGCCAGGGAGTGCGCGACGACGTCGTGCATGTCGCGGGCGATCCGGTTGCGTTCCTGCTCGACGACCACGCTGCGCTGCGCGACGCGTTGCTCCTCCACCGCCCGGTGCTGGCTGAGCCGGCCTTCCCTGGCGGTCTGCCAGGTTCGCATGAGCAGTCCGAGCGTCCAGGAGAGACCGAGGACCGCGACGCTGGCGATCAGGGTGGCCACGAAGGACCAGGCCAGGCCGGCCGCGTTGCCCTGAGCAAGGGCCTCACCGATGGACAACGCGCCCTGCTGGCCGACCGCGATGTACGCCGCGGCGAGCAGGGCACCGACGCCGACGGAGATCAGGCCGGCCCAGCGCAGCAGCCGGTCGCCGAACGCCGTCGTGGCGTACAACACGGCGAGCACCGCGAAGTTGCCGACGAGCACCGGCAACCCGGACAGCATCTGGGCGAGAGCGCTCACCCACGCCACCGTCAGAGCCAGTCCGGGTGAGAGCCGGCGCACGGCCAGGGCGGCGGTGAAGCCGAGCAGCACCAGGAACGACAAGACACCACCGCCGGCGTCGATGATGAGGCTGAAGAGGAAGAAGGTCACCGCGATTCCGACATCGACGGTGAGGGTGCGCCGCGAGACCGCACGGAAAACGAGCCGGCTGCCGGTGCGGCCGCCCATCAGGTCACCGAGCAGCGCACCGAGGGGGCCGCGGAACCCACCATCGAACGTCACCGTGCTCGTCGGTGCGCCCTGCGGGAGCATCAGCCAGGTCTCCAGTGTGAGGGCATCCGGATCAACGGGCGCCACGGCCCGGCGGCGATCGGCCCGGCCCCGCACGACCAGCGCCAGCGCCCAGCCGCCCACCAGTGCGAGGGCGGCCAGGAAGCCGCCGGTGAGCCGGAACCCGAGGTCGACGAAGAACCGTAGCGTTCCATTCAGCTCATTCGTATTCTGCAGTGAGAGGGGTAGGAGCAGGAAGACGGTGACGAGCATGCCGAGGAGGAGCGCTGCGGCCAGGCCGACGAATCTGACCCATTTCCGTCCGTGCAGGGCGGCCCCCCACGCGGCCAGGCAGCCGGAGGTGAGCAACAGCGGTATCGCGCTCGGCCCGGCCAGGTAGCCGGTTCCGGCCGTGACCACGGCCAGTGTCGCGACGGCACCGATGGCCAGGCCCAGCAACGGGGCGAAGCGGGACAGGCCCACCGCGATCGCGAACATCCAGACCACCAGCAGTGCCGCCGTCTGGCCCGTCCACAGGGCCGGGGTCCCCCAGGCCAGGGCGAGGAGCACGCCGAGGGCGGGTTCCAGTGCCCAGCGGTGTGGGGCGGCACGCGTGAAGAACCCTGGAACCGGCATGGATACAGCGTAGGGCTCCCCCGGTGCGTGGTCCGGGTTCCGGGCGTCAGATCATCCGGGCGTGCGTGGGATGTCATCCCAGAGATGTAGCCGGGTCGGCGGTCAGCGCGCGGTGATTTCCGCCACCAGCCGCTCCACGGCGGAGGTGTCCGTACCGAGCGTGCGGCCGCGCCGGACGAGGGCTCCCCCGATGGCATCCAGCTCACTGGAGTGCCCGGCCTCCAGGTCGTTCTGTAGGGACGAGCGCATGGACGGTGGCAGCGCGGAGAGTGCGCCGGCCAGCTGCCCGGCATCCGTTGGCACGCCGTCCAGACTGGCGATCCGGGCCACCTCGAGCAGCAGCGCTGTCGTCAACGCCGTGTCGCGTTCCAGGGCGGCGCCGATCGGCAGCCGCCAGTACGAGGTGAGCAGGGCCATCGGGGCGAGAAAGCGAAGTTTGGCCCAGAGCACCTCCTGGTCGGTGCCGCCCACTGTGACATCGAGTCCGGCGTGCCGCCAGGCGGCGGTGATGCCGGATTCGGCGGCGTGGCCAGGCACGGTGAGTCGAAGGAAGGGGCTGCGGTGCTCGATCACGGTGGGGCTGAGCCTGGTCGATTCGACCGCGACCGAGGCGCCGGCCACGAGGGCTCCCGGCGCGGTGTCCTGCAGGATGGCCAGGTGTTCGATGCCGTTGAGCAGGGAGACGACCTCGGTGGGCCGTGCCCGCGCGAGTGAGCCGGTCACGGCGGGCAGGGCGATGGCCTTGGTGGCGATGATGACGCGGGCGCCGTCGGGGATCTCGGTGACCGCGGTGATTCTCGCGATGCCGTCGCCGAAGTGCCGGCTGTGGATGGTGAGCCCCTCGGCGCTGATCGCTCGGGCGGTGTCGGGCCTGGCGACGGCCACGACATCGACGCCGGCACGGTCCAGCAGAGCGGCGAGCAGACCGCCGACAGCCCCGGCACCGACAACGGCGATGACCGGCTCAGACATTCGATTCCGTCGACATGGTGTGGCTCCCTGGTTCTGAGGTTCGGCCGCCGCGGTCCGGATGAGCGTGGCTAGGCTCCATTGTGGCAAAGTCTCCCGGCGGCTTAGGGTGTGGAAATGCCCCACAACGCTGCCGCCCTTGCCGCGCTCGCCGACGAGCGCTTCGTTTCCCTGACCACGTACCGCCGGTCCGGCGACGCCGTGTCCACTCCCGTCTGGATCGCGAGGGACGGCGAAGACCTCATCGTCACGACCCCCAAGGAGAGCGGCAAGGTCAAGCGGCTGCGCAATGACAGCCGGGTGCAGCTGCGGGCGTGCTCACGCACCGGGTCGGTGAAAGATGGCTCCGTGGCGGTGGACGCCCACGCGGCGATCGTCGACGACGACAGGAGCCGGGCGTTGCTGACCACGGTGTTCGGCGGCAAGTACCGCACCGAGTACCGGGTGTTCATGTTCATCGAGAGACTCGGCAAGGCCGGCGCGAAGCAGCGGGTTCTGTTGCGGATCAACGCTGGGACCACGCCAGCGGGTTAGCCGCACAGCCGCCTGCAGGTCACTGGGTTCAGGTCACTGGGTCGTGGGGTGGTCGTCGGGTTTTCGGGTCGTGGGCTCGGTGTTGTGGTGGTTTGCGCCAGGTGCCAGTGGGGTCGACCCAGTGTGGTGCCTTCACTTCGGGCCTGCCCAGCACCATCCGGATCTTCCAACCTCCGGCATCGTCGATGCCGTGGTGGTGGCGCCAGCAGAGCAGGACCCCGTTGGTGACGTTGGTGGGGCCGCCGGTCTGCCAGGGCACCACGTGGTGCACCTCGGTCCACTGCGGCGGGCAGGTGCAGCCCGGAATGATGCAGCCGCCGTCCCTTGCGGTGATGGCTTTGCGTTGCAGCGGGGTGAAGCAGCGGACCCTGTTACCCAGGGCCAACACGGCGCCGGTGCGACCGAAGAAGATCGGGCGGAAGCCGCCGTTGTCGACCATCTGGTTGATAGTTTTCATCGAGATGGGCCCTTCGACGCCGTCGATCCAGCCGACCCCGACCCCGGCCTGCAGGTCGGCCGCGCTCACGTGCACCATCACCGTCGGCGGCATGCCGCCCATGGTCGGTGTGCGAGGGTCCTGGGCCACCTGGACCAGGATGCCGCGGAGAATGTCGGCGCGTTTCTCACCACCGGTGCGTTCGTCCAGGATCTCACCGGGCACCAGCTCACCGGCCTCGATGCGCTGCTGCTCCTCCGCGGACGGAAACGCGGGTGCACTGCGGGCGGGCTGGAAACTGTCGAACAGGGTCTGGATGATGCCCTTGAGCTCGGGCGTGACCCCGCCGACCAGGGGGTGCAGGCCCCGGGTGAGCTTGCCGAAGGAGAAGGTGGACTTGGCCTCGAGGACGGCTTCGTTCGGCGCGGCGCCGTCAGGGTTCAGTGCCGACTGCCAGGTCGCGGCCATCTCCCGGATCCGGTCCGCGGGGAAGGTGAACCCGTCGGAGTCGCCCAGGCGTCTGATCGGACCTGTACAGACGGTGCCGGTCTCCGTTTCCGTGTCTGCGTCGGTGTCAGCGTTGCTGTCGGCGTTGCTGTCGGTGAGGCCAGGCCTGCGGCCGAAGATCGACCCGGTCGCGCTTTCCACCAGGGCGGCCTCACCGGCGTCGACATCGACCTGGTTCGCGTCGAAACGGCCGTGCACCTTGTAGTCGGCCAGGCCCTTCACGATGGCCTCGGCCCCGTCGATGCCGAGCTCACCAGCGGCCATCGCCGCGGCCACAAACGGGAACACCGGCTCCAACACCGCCCCACCCCAGGCCCGCGGGGCGACCTTCTCACCCAGCGCCACCCGGCGTTTCATCTCCGGCACCGACGTGCCGGTCAACCGGATCAACAGGTCGTTCGTGTGCGTCGCCCCCAGACGCCAGGCCAGCGACTCCCGGCCCAAAGCGGACCGGGACCGCTGCCCCACCACCGTCGCGGTACTGACCCGGGCCGCGTCCACCGGACGGCCGGTGCGCTCCACCATCTGAGTCAGCGCGACAACCTCCGAGTCGCTCAACGCGTTCACGTCCAGGGAATCCATCACCGCCCGCACCGTGCGAGCCGCATCATCCAGGGCCTGGAGTTTGTCGCCGAAGACCCCGGTGTGTGCACGTTGCACCCCGAGGAGGTCGGCGGGATCTCGCCACTCGGGGCGTCCCTCGTTCAGGCCGCGGCGAGGCTTGCTGGGGCGATTAGCAGCCCCGGTCTCAGCGTCGGTGGTGCCGCTTAGGCTGGGGGCAGCCGAGCCGTAAGCATCGAAGCCGGAAGCATCCGGCGCCGGAGACGCCAGGGCCGTGTTCCAGTCGTGGAGATTCGGGCCGGCGGGCGGAGGTCCCGTCGGTGCGGTGGAGCTGACTAGCTCTTCATCCATAACCCCATTCTCTCACGAATCAGAGAAATATGTGAAGGAATGTCATCTTTTCTACAGGGAAGTTTCAGAAGTATTTTCTAGCTTCCGGAGGGCGGCTCGCGGGGTCTGCTTCGACAGGCTCAGCACAGTGTCGACAGGCTGGAGCAACGGAGGTGGGGTGGCAGGACGCCAGCGGCCACCCGGCCGCTCGGTGAGGAGCGGACGCCGGGTGGCCGGTGGGAAACGGGTGGGCCCTAGAAGCCGAGGCGGCCGAGCTGCTTCGGGTCGCGCTGCCATTCCTTGGCGACCTTCACCCGCAGCGACAGGAACACGCGCTTGCCGACGAGCGGCTCGATCTGCTTGCGGGCGCGCATGCCGACATCCTTCAGCCGGCTGCCCGACTTGCCGATGATGATGCCCTTCTGGCTGTCCCGCTCCACGAAGAGGTTGGCGTAGATCTCCACGAGCTCCTGGTCGTCGCGCTCGATGATGTCGTCGATCGTCACGGCGATCGAGTGCGGCAGCTCGTCGGTGACGCCCTCGAGCGCCGCCTCCCGAATGTATTCGGAAATCCGCGACTCCAGGCTCTCGTCGGTCACGGCATCCGCCGGGTAGAGCGGCGCATCGCTGAGCGGCAGCAGGCGCAGCAGCTCGCTGCTGAGCACGTCCAGCTGGATGCGGCTGGTCGCCGAGATCGGCACGATGGCCTCCCAGTCGCGCAGCTGCGACACCGCGAGGAGCTGGTTGGCGACGCTGGTCTTGGAGGACATGTCGATCTTGGTGACGATGGCCACCTTCTTGGCGCGCGGGAAGTTGTCCAGCTGCTCGTTGATGAACTTGTCGCCAGGCCCGATCGGTTCGTTGGCCGGGATGCACAGGCCGACCACGTCCACGCCGCTGAGGGTGGACTGCACCAGGCTGTTCAGCCGTTCGCCGAGCAGGGTGCGGGGCCGGTGGATGCCGGGGGTGTCGACCAGGATCAGCTGGCCGTTCTTCTGGTGCACGATGCCGCGGATGGCGCGGCGGGTGGTCTGCGGCTTCGACGAGGTGATCGCGACCTTCTCCCCCACCAGGGCGTTGGTCAGGGTGGACTTGCCCACGTTGGGGCGTCCGACGAAGGAGACGAACCCCGCGCGGAAATCAGGTTCTTTTGTCATGGCCGTGTGCTCCTTCGGTGTCCGGCATTCCGAGGAATGCGGACTGTGCGTCTTTCAACGCCTTGTCTGGTTCAACCAGCACTGTGCTGATTCGTTTTCGTCGACCCTCTGTGCGTTCCGCGGTGAGGATCAGCCCGCTGGTTCTGGCCTCGGACCCGGCGACCGGCAGCTTGCCGAGCACCTTGGCCAGCAGGCCACCGACCGAGTCGACCTCATCATCGTCGAGATCGAGGTCGAAAAGTTCACCGAGTTCGTCGACGGGCAGTCGGGCACTGACCCGGAATCGGCCTGACCCCAGGTCTTCGATCTCGACGACGTCGCGATCGTACTCGTCGGAGATGTCGCCGACGAGTTCCTCGATCAGGTCCTCGAGCGTGACCAGCCCGGCGATGCCGCCGTACTCGTCGACGACCATGGCGAGGTGGTTCGATTCCAGTTGCATCTGGCGCAGCAACGCGTCGGCCTTCTTGGATTCGGGCACGAACTGGGCGGTCTTGGCGAGTTCGCCCACCCGCAACGCCTCCAGGTTGCGGGGCCGTTCGTAGACCAGCCTGGCAACGTCCCGCAGGTACAGGATGCCGGTCACATCGTCGACTTCTCCGTCGACGACGGGGACCCTGGAGAAACCCTTGCTCAGGAACAGGCCCATGGCCGCACCGACGGTGGAGTCGGCGTCGATGGTGACCATGTCGGTGCGCGGGATCATCACCTCGCGAACGACGGTCTCACTGAACTCGAAGATCGAGTGGATCAGCTCGCGGTCGTCTTCCTCGATCACGTCGAGCTCGGTGGCCTCGTCGACCATGCTCAGCAGCTGGTCCTCGGAGGTGAAGGTGGCCAGCCGGGTGCGGCCGGGGGTCACCCGGTTGCCCAGGGCGACCAGCGCATTGGCGACGGGGCCGAGCAGCACCCGGAGGAAGTGCACCAGGACGGCGGTCAGGGTGAGCAGGGTCTTCGGATGCGCCCGGCCGACGCTGCGCGGGCTTGCCCCAACGAGAACGAACGACACCGCCGTCATCAGCAGGGCCGAGAGCAGCAGGGCGAGCCAGATCTGCTCGATGGTCGTGGCGAACACCAGGGTCACCAGCACCGCGGCCGTGGTTTCCGCAATGATGCGCACGAAGTTCACGGCGTTCAGGTGCGCGCCGGTGTCTGCGGCGATCGCTCGCAGCGACCGTTTGGATCGTGCCGTGACGGCCAGCTCGGCGATATCCGCCCTGGACTGCGACACGATCGCAGCGTCGACGGCGGCCATCAGCCCGCCGAAGGCGACGAGCAGGATGGCGGCGGTCAGGAACCACCCGACGATCATCGGGGCCGGCGTCGTTCCTGCATGGCGAAGCCGATCAGGATGTCGCGCTGGATGGCGAACATTTCCTTCTCCTCGTCGGGCTCGGCGTGGTCGAAGCCGAGCAGGTGCAGCACACCGTGCGCGGTGAGCAGGAGGAGTTCGTCGAGGGTGCTGTGGCCGGCGGTCTCGGCCTGGCCCTGCGCCACCTGCGGGCACAGCACGATGTCGCCGAGCAGCCCCGCGGGGGTCTGGGCGTCTTCGGTCCCCGGGCGCAGCTCGTCCATCGGGAAGCTCAGCACGTCGGTGGGACCGGGCTCGTCCATCCACTGCACGTGCAGGGCTTCCATGGCGCCCTCGTCGACCAGGACGATGGCGAGCTCGGCGTCGGCATGCACGTGCATGGTGTCCAGCGCGAAGGCGGCGAGGCGCTGGATGGCGGCTTCGTCGACCGGGATGGCCGACTCATTGTTGATTTCGATGCTCAACTGGATCTCCGTTTCGGGGTGCGATCGCGCGGATTCCCCTGGTGCGGAGCGCGGGAGGCGAAGTCGCGGGCCTGTTCGCTTTCGTAGCGTTGGGCCTGCTTCTGCGCGTCGTATTCGGTGTAGGCGTCGACGATGCGGCCGACGAGGCTGTGGCGCACGACGTCGGCGCTGGTCAACCGGACGAAGGCGATGTCGTCGATGCCGTCGAGGACCTTGGTGACCAGGCGGAGTCCGCTGGCGCCTGCGGGCAGGTCCACCTGGGTGATGTCCCCGGTGACGACCATCTGGGAGCCGAAGCCGAGGCGGGTGAGGAACATCTTCATCTGCTCCGGCGTGGTGTTCTGCGCTTCGTCGAGCACGATGAACGCCGAGTTGAGGGTACGGCCGCGCATGTAGGCGAGCGGGGCCACCTCGATGGTGCCGGCGGCGAGGAGCTTGGGCACCAGCTCGGGGTCCATCATCTCGAACAGGGCGTCGTAGAGCGGTCGGAGGTAGGGATCGATCTTGTCGGTCAGGCTGCCGGGCAGGAATCCGAGCCGCTCACCGGCTTCGACGGCCGGCCGGGTGAGGATGATCCGGTCGACCTCCTTGCGCTGCAGGGCCTGCACGGCCTTGGCCATGGCGAGGTAGGTCTTGCCGGTTCCGGCCGGTCCGATGCCGAAGACGATAGCGTTCTCGTCGATCGCGTTGACGTAGTTGCTCTGGCCGAGGGTCTTGGGCCGAACGGTCAGGCCGCGGGAGGTGAGGATGGCCTGCCCGAGCACCGTCGAGGGGCTCGAACCCGAGTCGGCCCCGAGCATCCGGGCGGAGGTGCTCACCTCGGCCTCCCCGAGGTCGGCGCCGGTGCGGAGCAGCGCCTGGAGCTCCTCGATCAGCCGGATAACCGCGTCGACGGAGGCGGTCGGGCCGGTGAGGGTGACCTCGTTGCCGCGCACGTGCACGGCGACACTGGGGTATTCCTTCTCGATGGTGGTCAGGAACCGGTCCTGGGGTCCCAGCAGGCGCACCATGGCGACGCCGTCGACCAGGAGTTTCCGCACCACGCCCACAGCGCCGCTGCCGGAAGTCTCAGCGTCAGAGGGCAGCAAGCGTGCCCTCCTCAAGGACGCCGCCGAGGACGTGCGCGTGCACATGGAAGACGGTCTGGCCCGCTGAGGCGCCGGTGTTGAAGATCAGCCGGTACTCGCTGCCGCAGTGCTCGTCGGCGACCCGGCCGGCCACGGCGATCAGCTCGGCCAGGAGCGCCGGGTCCCCCGCGGCCAGTTCACCGACGTTCCGGTACTGCTGGGACTTGGTGGTCACCACGACGTGCACGGGCGCCTGCGGGGCGATGTCGTTGAACGCGATGATGTCATCGGTCTCCGCGACGATGGTCGCCGGAATTTCGCGCGCGGCAATGCGGCTGAAGATCGTGGGTTCTGCACCGGAGGAAGCCATGGTTCTATCTTAAGCGCTCCTACCAGCGGCCGAGGGTTGCGTTCAGGATGGCGACAGCGGCCGGGCCGGCCGTCGACGTGCGCAGTACCGTGTCGCCCAGGCGCACCCGGCTCGCGCCGGCCTGCTCGAGGATGTCCAGTTCGCTGGGGGCGATGCCGCCCTCCGGCCCCACGACGAGCACGATGTCTCGGTCGTCGGTGGGCACGGCGACCGCGGTCAGCCTGAGTTCGGCGGTCGGCTCGAGCAGCAGCATCCGGCTGGTCGCGGCCAGACTGGCCAGCTGCTTGGTGCTGGTCAGCGGCAGCACCTCCGGCAGCCAGCCCCTGATGGACTGTTTGCTGGCTTCGCGCACGATGGCGGACCAGCGTGCCTGCCCCTTGACGATCTTGAGACCTTCCCACCGGGCCACCGATCGGGCGGCGGCCCACGGGATGACCCCGTCGATGCCGAGCTCGGTGGCGGCCTGCACCGCGAGTTCGTCGCGATCGCCCTTGGCCAGCGCCTGTACAAGCAGGATCCGCGGTGTGGCCGCCGGCGTCCGCGAGACGGTGTCCACCCTGGCCGTGAGTTCTGCCGGCGCGGCCGTCAGGACGGTGACGCCGAGCATCAGGCCGGCACCGTCGCCCAGCAGCAGGGTCTCGCCGGGGCGAACCCGGCTGACCGTGACGGCGTGCTTGGCTTCTGCCCCGGTGAGACTCACCGTGGCGCCGACAACGGGGTCGGCGACGCGGGCGCCGTCCGCGGACGTGCCGAGCGTTTCGGACAGGAAGAAGTGCGCCATCTACGCCCGGCTCCTAGCCGAGGAACCTGTCGCGGAGCTTCGCGAACAGGCCCTGCTGGAACTGGCTGAGGGCGGGCGCCGGAACCTTGTGCCTGGCCGCGAAGGCCTCGATCAGTTCCCGCTCCTTGTGGTCGAGCTTGGTGGGGGTCAGCACCTGCACGCCGACCCGCAGGTCGCCGCGGCCGTTGCCGCGGAGCCGTGTGACGCCGCGGTCCTTGACCGTGAGGATCTCGCCGGCCTGCACACCGGGGCGCAGCTCCACCTCGATGTCACCGTCGAGAGCCTTCACCGTGGCGGTCGCACCGAGGATGGCGTCGGTCATGGGCACCTCGAGGGTGCAGAGCAGGTCATCGCCGTCGCGGCTGAAGACGTCGTGGTGGCGCACCTTCATTTCGAGGTACAGGTCACCGTTCGGGCCGCCGGCCGGGCCCGCTTCGCCGCTGCCGGGCATCTGCAGGCGCAGGCCCGTGTCGACGCCGGCGGGGATGTCCACCGGCACGGTGCGGCGGGCGCGAACGCGACCCTGGCCCTGGCAGGTCACGCAGGGGGTGGCGATGATGGTGCCGTAGCCGCGGCAGGAACCGCAGGGGCTCGAGGTCATGACGTTGCCGAGCAGCGAGCGCACGGCCCGCTGGATGCTGCCGGTACCGTGGCAGATGTCGCAGGTGACCGGCGAGGTGCCGGGCTGGCAGCAGGTGCCCGAACAGGTGGCGCAGACGATCGCGGTGTCCACCTCGATGTCGCGGTGGGTGCCGAAGATGACCTCGTCGAGGTCGAGTTCAACCCGGATGAGGGCATCCTGCCCGCGCTCGCGCCGGGACCGGGGTCCGCGGCTGCCGCCCCCGCCGCCGCCGAAGAAGGTCTCGAAGATGTCGCCGAAGTTGCCGGCGTCGAAGCCGCCGCCCTGGTTGGAGCGGCCGTCGCCGCCGCGGTCGTAGTTCTGGCGCTGCTTGGGGTCGCTCAGCACGTCGTACGCGTGCGTGACGGTCTTGAACCGTTCTGACGCCTCAGCGCCGGGGTTCACATCGGGGTGCAGCTGGCGGGCGAGCTTGCGGTACGCCTTCTTGATTTCGTCGGTGCTGGCATCGCGGGCGACGCCGAGTGCTTCGTAATGGTCAGCCAAAGCTGGCTCTCCTTGCGGTTGTGCTTGCGGTATACGGGTGGGAATTCGTGCCGGAAAGTGGTGGGGTCAGTTCTCGCCGAGCAGGCGCGAGAGGTACCTGGCGACGGCGCGCACGGCGGCCATGTTGTTGGAGTAGTCCATCCGGGTCGGGCCCAGGACGCCCAGCCGGGCCGCGTCGCCGCGGGAGGTGTAGCCGCTGGTGAGCACCGACGTCTCGCCGAGCCCGAACGGCGCGTTCTCACGGCCGATGCTCACCGAGACGCCGTGCTGGTCGGTGGCCATCTCGCCGAACAGGCGCAACAGCACCACCTGCTCCTCGATGGCTTCCAGCACCGGGTAGATGCTGCCGGTGAAGTCGTCTTCGGTGCGCACCAGGTTCGCGGCGCCTGCCATCACCAGACGGTCCTGCCGGTTGGCGCCGACCTGGTCGCGCAGGGTGGAGGTGATCAGGTCGATCAGGTCCTGCACCTCAGGAGCGCCCAGACCGGTGGGCCCGGTCAGGGCGGTCGCGGCCGCGCTCATGCTCAGACCGCCCACCACGGCGTTGAGCCGGGACCGGAGTTCGGCCAGCGCGGCCTCCTCGAGCACCCGGGGCAGCTCGACGACACGCTGTTCGACCCGCCCGGAGTCGGTGATCAGGACCGACAGCACCCGGGTGTCGCTGAGCGGCACCAGTTCGATGTGGCGCACGGTGGCGCGGGACAGCGACGGGTACTGCACGAGGGCAACCTGGTGGGTGAGCTGGGAGAGCAGCCGCACGCTTCGGGCGAGGACCTCGTCGAGGTCGGCTGACTGGCCGAGGAACACCTCGATGGCCTGCCGCTGGGCGACGGTGAGCGGGCGGAGGTCGGCGAGGTGGTCCACGAACAACCGGTAGCCCTTGTCGGTGGGGATCCGCCCCGACGAGGTGTGCGGGGCGACGATCAGTTCTTCTTCTTCGAGGAGCGCCATGTCGTTGCGGATCGTGGCGGCCGACACGCCGAAGGCATGCCTGTCGACGATGGACTTCGAACCGACGGGTTCGCGGGACGCGACGTAGTCCTGGACGATGACCCGGAGCACCTCGAGACTGCGATCTGACACCATGATCATTCGCCTCCCTCGTACCCGGTGTGCCTGCTCTGCATTGGCACTCTCAATGTTTGACTGCTAATCATATCGCGGGTCGCGGGGATACCCATTGCTCCCGGACGATTTCCGGCAGTAGCGTTAAACCAACTACACCCACGCAGCGTTCACCGAAGGGCATTGTCATGAGCTATCCCACGGGACAAGGACCATCGAACCCGCCGGCCGCGGGGGCGCCGCTCACCGCGGAACAGGACCGGCAGTGGGCTTCGCTGGCCCACCTGGGCGGCATCCTCTTCTTTCCGCCTGCCCTGATCATCTGGCTGGTGTTCAAGGACCGCGGGCCGTTCACCAATACAGAGGGCAAGGAAGCGCTGAATTTCCAGATCACGCTTCTGATCGGCTATGTCGCCATCAACCTGGCCGCCACGATCCTGGGCCTGGTCACTTTCGGGCTGCTGTCGGTGCTCTCCTCGCTGGGCTGGGTGCTCTGGCTGGTCGGTTCGATCTTCTCGGTCGTCGCCTACTTCAGCGCGCGCGAAGGCCGCGGCTACCGCTACCCGTTCTCTCTCCGGCTGATCAGCTAGTTTTCCCGCTCGGTGAGCGCTGAGCGGCGCTATTCTGGTGACAGCGACCCCCGCGCACCCGGCCCGACCACCGGAGTCCCTAAAGGAGATTCAATGTCAGAGGCAACGCCTCCCCCCGCCACCCCGTACCAGGCACCGAGCCAGTTGAGCCCGGCCGACGAGAAGCTCTGGGCCACCCTGATCCACATCGGCGGAATCCTGTTCAGTTTCCTGCCCGCCCTGATCGGCTACATCGTGCTCAAGGACCGGGGTCCGTTCATCCGCGCGCATTCCGCGACCGCCCTGAACTTCCAGATCACCCTGGCCATCGTGTACTTCGTCGGTGGAATCCTCACCGTCATCGGCATCGGCGTGCTCATCCTCGCCGCAGCCGGAATCTTGAACATCGTGTTCAGCATCATCGCTGCCGTCGCAGCCAACAAGGGCGAGTGGTACAGCTACCCGCTGACGATCAAGTTCCTCAACTAGTCGGCCCGCCCCCGCGAACTGTGAGCTAAGCACCTCAAACGCACGCGTTTTGGGGCTTAACTCACAGTTCGCGAGCTGCCTTAGTCGGTGAGCAGGCGGCGCACCACGGCGTCGGCCAAGAGCCGGCCCGTCAGGGTGAGTTCGATGTTCCCGCCGATGGCCGCCCGGCCGTCGATCAGCTGATCGCTGATCAGGCCGGCCACCTCGCGGCGGCCGAGCTCTGACAGCGTCGCGACCGGGATACCTTCGCGAATCCTGGTCAGCAACAGCACCCGTTCGGTTTCGCGGGTCGCCTCGTCCAGGGTCTCGCGTCCGGCGGCCGGCGAATGACCGGCCAGAATCCGGTCGGCGTACGCCGCCGGATGCTTGACGTTCCACCAGCGGACACCGCCGATGTGGCTGTGCGCCCCGGGGCCGATACCCCACCAGTCGGCGCTCCGCCAGTACGACAGGTTGTGCCGGGAGCGGTGCTCGGTGCCCCGCGACCAGTTGCTGACCTCGTACCAGCCGTAGCCGGCCTCGGCCAGGCGCGCATCCGCGAGTTCGTAGAAGTCGGCCTGCAGGTCTTCGTCCGGCTGCACGAGCTCGCCCCGGCGGATCTGCCTGGCCAGTTTGGTGCCGTCCTCGACGATGAGCGAGTACGCGCTGATGTGGTCGGGCTGCTGGCCGATGGCGGCGTCCAGGCTGGCCCGCCAGTCCTCGATGGTCTCCCCCGGGGTTCCGTAGATCAGGTCCAGGCTCACGTCCAGGCCCGCCTCGCGTGCCCAGGCCACCACGAGCGGCACCCGCTCGGGGTCGTGTGTGCGCTCCAGGGTGGCCAGCACCCGGGGCACGGCGGACTGCATGCCGAAGGACACCCGGGTGAAACCGGCCTGCTTGAGCTGACGCAGATAGGTCAGGTCGACGGAGTCCGGGTTGGCCTCTGTGGTGATCTCGGCGCCGGGAACGATACCGAAGGTGTCGCGCACGGCGTGCAGCATCCGCACCAGGTGGTCTGCTGGCAGCAGGGTGGGAGTGCCGCCGCCGAAGAAGACCGTGGCGGCCGGCCGCGCCGGCACACCCGACTGGGCGAGGATGCGGGCGGCGGACTCGACCTCGAGGACCGCCTGGCTGGCGTAGTCGCTCTGCTTCACGCCGCGGAGCTCGGTGGCGGTGTAGGTGTTGAAGTCGCAGTACCCGCAGCGCACCTTGCAGAAGGGGACGTGCAGGTAAACGCCGAAGTCGCGTTCCGCTGCGCCGACCGCGGCCGAGGCCGGGATCAGTCCGTCCAGGGGCGCGGGGTCGCCGACCGGGTGCGGTCCGGCCATCAGCCCATTCCGACGGGGTGCAGGGCGAGCAGGTACCGGCGGGTGTAGCGCTCCTGCTGGAAGCGCAGCACCGGCCAGGCCAGCCGGTAGTACCAGGTGCTGGGGCGCGAGAACGAGCGGATGGTGAGCCAGACCGAGTCGTCTGGGCGACGGTCGACGATGAAGCACTCCTCACCGTTCTGCGGGTGGCCGCGCATGGTGCCGTAGGCGAAACCGATCTTGTCGACCTCGTCGATGACATAGACGACCCGCACCGGCGCCGCGACGGTGAACGGGCCGTTGGGGATCTTGAGGACGGCGGTCATGCCGTTGCTGATGAACGGTGTGCCGTCTTCGGCGAAGGTGGCCTCGTTCACCGGGTGCTCCTGGTTGGCCGCCGGCGTTCCCTCTTCGGTGAAGACGATGCCGGTGTACTGCACGCCGGTGCCGGCGTCGAGGTCGGTGACCTCGATGCCGCTGCCGCGCTGAACGCCCCAGGTCATCAGCGCCGTCGTGGCCACCCGGAACCGCTCCTCACCGCTGCCCAGGCGCACCGTGCGCTCGAGCGGGCGGTGGCCCTTGGGCGGGTAGCGCATCAGGTCGGGGGCGAGCGTGCCGCCGATGGCCGCGTAGGTCACGGCGGCGTCGGTGAAGGTCGAGCGGCGCATCGGGTTACTTCTTTTCCTTCTTGGGCGGCTCGTCGCCGGACAGCGCGGCGATGAACGCCTCCTGCGGAACCTCGACCCGGCCGACCATCTTCATGCGCTTCTTGCCTTCCTTCTGCTTTTCCAGCAGCTTGCGCTTACGCGAGATGTCACCGCCGTAGCACTTGGCCAGCACGTCCTTGCGGATGGCGCTGATCGACTCGCGGGCGATGATGCGGGCGCCGATAGCGGCCTGGATGGGCACGTCGAACTGCTGCCTGGGGATGAGCTTCCGGAGCCGGCCGGTCATCAGGACGCCGTAGTCGTAGGCCTTGTCCCGGTGCACGATGGCGCTGAACGCGTCGACCTGTTCGCCCTGCAACAGGATGTCGACCTTGACCAGGTCGGCCTCCTGCGAGCCGATCGGCTCGTAGTCCAGCGACGCGTAACCGGCGGTCTTGCTCTTGAGCTGGTCGAAGAAGTCGAACACGATCTCGCCCAGGGGCATCGTGTAGCGGATCTCGACCCGGTCCTCACCGAGGTACTCCATGCCGAGCAGGGTGCCGCGGCGGCCCTGGCAGAGTTCCATGATCACACCGACGTAGTCCTTGGGCGCGAGGATCGCGGCCTTGACGATGGGCTCCTCGACGACGGCGATCTTGCCGTTGGGGAACTCGCTCGGGTTGGTGACCGTAACGGTCTTCTTGTCGTCGGTGGTGACCTCGTAGATCACGCTGGGCGCGGTGGTGATCAGGTCGAGGTTGAATTCGCGGTCGATGCGCTCGGTGATGATCTCCAGGTGCAGCAGTCCCAGGAAGCCGCAGCGGAAGCCGAAGCCCAGTGCGACGGAGGTTTCCGGTTCGTAGACCAGCGACGCATCCGAGAGTTTGAGCTTGTCCAGCGCCTCGCGGAGCGCCGGGTAGTCGCTGCCGTCGATCGGGTACAGGCCGGAGAAGACCATCGGCTTGGGTTCGGTGTAGCCCGGCAGCGCCTCGGTGGCGGGCTTCGCTGCGGTGGTGACGGTGTCGCCGACCTTGGACTGGCGCACATCCTTCACACCGGTGATCAGGTAGCCGACCTCGCCGACGCCCAGGCCCTTGCTGGGTGTGGGCTCCGGGCTGGTGACGCCGATCTCGAGGATGTCGTGGGTGGCGCGGGTCGACATCATCTGGATCTTCTCGCGCGGGCTGAGGTGACCGTCGATCATGCGCACATAGGTGACGACGCCGCGGTAGCTGTCGTACACGGAGTCGAAGATCATCGCGCGGGCCGGCGCGTTCGCGTCGCCGACCGGAGCGGGGATCAGCGACGTGGCGCGGTCCAGCAGCTCGGACACGCCGACGCCGGTTTTGCCGGAGACCCGCAGCACGTCGTCAGGGCTGCCGCCGATCAGGCTGGCCAGCTCCTTGGCGTACTTGTCGGGGTCCGCGGCCGGCAGGTCGATCTTGTTGAGCACCGGGATGATGGTGAGGTCGTTCTCCAGCGCCAGGTACAGGTTCGCCAGAGTCTGGGCTTCGATGCCCTGCGCGGCGTCGACGAGCAGGATGGCGCCCTCGCAGGCGGCCAGGCTGCGGGAGACCTCGTAGGTGAAGTCGACGTGGCCGGGGGTGTCGATCATGTTCAGCGCGTAGGTCTGGCCGTCCATCTCCCACGGCATCCGCACGGCCTGGCTCTTGATGGTGATGCCGCGTTCGCGTTCGATGTCCATCCGGTCCAGGTACTGGGCGCGCATGGACCGGTCGTCGACGACGCCGGTGATCTGCAGCATCCGGTCGGCCAGCGTGGACTTGCCGTGGTCGATGTGCGCGATGATGCAGAAGTTACGGATGAACGCGGGGGCGGTGGCGGCCGGTTCCAGCGCCTTGAGAGCTCTCGGTGACATGATGAGGCCAATTCTCCCATGCCCTGCGGTGTCGGGGTGACCCGCCGGGCTGGCGGGCGGTCATCCATTCGACTGATGACGCTGTCGGCTGGCCTGATTAGGCTGGGCGCACCATGTCCACCATCGCCCTGCGCACCCAACCCGCCCGCCGGGATCCCATGCCGCCCGCCAGGATCGGCGACGGGCTTCCGGACTCGGCCCTGACTCCGGTGTTCTCGGGGCTGCGCATCGGACTGCACCTCTTGATCGTCGCGCTGACCGGACTCGTCATCGTGCGCGCCCTGCTGGGTGCAGGTCCGGACACCGGGGTCGTAGTGCTGCTGTCCCTCCTTTTTGTCGCCAGTTACGCCGGCGGCAGCGTGCTGGCCCGGCGCCGGCCGTCGGCCTGGCTGGTGACGGTGTGGATGACCCTGCTGCTGGTGGAGTGGCTCGCGCTCACCCTGTTGGCGCCTGATGCCGCGTTCATAGTCTTCCCGCTGTTCTTCCTGCAATTGCACGTGCTCCCGTTGCGCGCCGGCATCCCGTTGGTGATGCTGAGCGTGCTGTTGACGATCTGGTCGATGAGCCTCCACGTGGGCCTCGCCCTCGGCGCCACCCTGGGCCCGCTTGTCGGCGCGGCCGTGGCGGTGGCCGTCGGGTTGGGGTACCGGGCGCTATTGCGCGAGGCCGCCGAACGGCAGCACCTGATCGAAGACCTCCTGACCACCCGATCCGAGCTGGCGGCCGCGGCACGGGATGCGGGCACCCTCGCCGAACGCGAGCGGCTGGCCAGGGAGATCCACGACACCGTGGCGCAGGGCCTGTCGAGCATCCAGATGCTCTTGCACGCCG